>OGCQ01001698.1_pt1 | contig 25381 bp, 24 predicted proteins | sample 1570161 | NCBI WGS metagenome assembly OGCQ01 (sample SAMEA4384402, study PRJEB24528) | human gut metagenome
GGTGTAGGAGGCGGATTTGCATTCTGCTATATTTTAAGCTTCATTCCGAAAATAAAAGAGGCACTCCCGATCCATTTGCTGGATGGGGTACCTCTGCTTGCGGGAAGTGTTGATATCAAGGACTATTTTGCGGCGATTGCAGTCACACTGCTTGTTGGTATCGTGAATCTTGCAGCAGCTGTTTTCATATTTAACAAAAGAGACCTGTAAGGATTTAAACCTTCGTCAGAGAGAAGATGAACTCTGTGCCAACGCCCTCTGTGCTGATGACATTGATATGTTCATCGTGAGCCTGAATGGCCTCTTTGACGATGGCAAGTCCGAGGCCGGTTCCTTTTTTATCCTTTCCGCGGGACAGGTCGGACTTGTAAAAGCGTTCCCAGATTTTATTCAGTTCTTTTTTTGGAATTCCCATTCCGGTATCCTTGACAGAAACAAAAACCTTCTCATTCTTTTCGGTGACCTCAATCGTGATCGAAGAGTCGTTTCCGCTGAATTTGATCGCATTATCAATGAGATTGTAAAGAACCTGCTGAATCTTCCGTCGGTCTGCATACACGAGAATATTGCCTGCCAGAAGCAGAAGCTCAATGGAAATCCGTTTGCTTGTGCAGGTGCCTTCGAAAGAGGCGGCAGTGTTCTTGATCATCTGCTGGATATCAAACTCTGTCTTGTCCAGGATCATTTCATTCCGGTCAAACTCGTTGAGTGTCAAAAGATCCTGTGTCAGATCTGTCAGACGTTCCGTCTCAAAGAGAATGATATTCAAATATTTCTGATGCAACTGGGGCGGAATCGTGCCGTCAGTCATCGCCTGCACATAGCCTTTGATCGAGGTGAGCGGAGAACGGAAGTCGTGAGAGACATTCGCTACAATCTTTTTCTGGTATTCCTCCATATCCTTCAGCTGTGAGGACATGTAATTCAGAGAAGCAGAAAGATATCCCATCTCGTCGTGCGTTGTTACAGGAATCTCATAGGTCAGATTTCCGGATGCATACTGAGTTGCCGCTTCTGTAATCTGTCTCAGTGGACGGAATACAAAAAATTCAAACCCAATCAGAAAGAGAAAGGACAGCAGATAGATCACGGCCATCGTAATGTATACCGGCAGGATCAGAGAATGGCATGTCTGCTTCAGGCTTTCGATCGGACGATGGATCAAAAGATAGCCCTGCACGGAAAAATCCTGGGTGACAGGTGCCATGACAGTGATTACATCTTCCTCAAAGTATCCATGATAATTTCCGGAGATAAACTGATTGTTTCCAATCTCGGCAGGGTCGAATTCCAGGATCTGTTCCGGGGCTTCGATTCCATCCAGAGGGGCAGAAGTAATCAGTGTGCCGTCTGTTTTGACAAACCAGACGGACGCGTTCAGATACAGCTGCATGGCCTGCAGCTGAGAATGAACAGACCAGGCTGAAAGATCATTTGAAAAGTATGAGGGCAGGTAGGAGGTCGCAGTCTGATTTGCAATCCGGTACATATTTTGTGAGGAATCCTGTTCCAGTTTATTGAGCAGAAGCTGATTCGACAAGAGGGATACCGTGAAAATACTGAGAAATCCAAAGATAATATACAGCATGATAAATTTTAAACGCAGTGTACTTTTCATAGTATCCATCCTTTTTTGTTTATTTTACTTCGAATTTGTAACCGATTCCCCATACGGTGCTCAGTCCCCAGCCCGGATGATCTTTGATCTTTTCGCGGAGACGTTTGATATGAACATCTACTGTGCGGGTGTCGCCGATGTATTCATAGCCCCAGATCTGATCCAGAAGCTGTTCTCTTGTAAATACCTGATTTGGAGAAGCAGCCAGAAAGTATAAAAGCTCCAGTTCTTTTGGAGGCATGTCAACGTTCTGGCCGTCGCACAGTACGGAATAGTTTGTAAGATTGATGGTAAGTCCGTCGTACTCGACACATTTTACCTTTTCTGCGGCAGGTGCTTCCGGCTTGACCGGCTGATAACGGCGCAGGACAGCACGCACTCGTGCTACCATCTCTTTGGAGTCAAACGGCTTCATGATATAGTCATCTGCCCCCAGCTCCAGTCCCAGTACTTTGTCAAATACTTCTCCTTTTGCAGAGAGCATGATGATCGGTACCTGTGATTTGGCGCGCAGTTCCCGGCAGACTTGATAGCCGTCGATTCCCGGAAGCATCAGATCCAGAAGAACAAGGTTTGGCTGATATGTCTCAAAGGCAGACAGCGCATCCTCCCCGTTTGACACAATTTTCGTATCAAAGCACTCTTTCATCAGATAGAGCGAGATCAGTTCTGCGATATTCTCATCATCGTCCACAATTAAAATTTTCTGTTTTGCAATCATAAATACTCCTCTCTTATAACCCCGTTTATTTTAACTCCACGATCGTGACGCCGGCGTCTCCTTCTCCGAATTCCCCGAGACGGTAGGACTTAACATGCTTCTGACGGCGCAGGAATTCGTGAATTCCTTTTCGGAGTGCTCCCGTTCCTTTTCCGTGTACTACCCGCACTGTGCTTAAATGGGACAGCAGAGCATCATCCAGATATTTGTCCAGCTCAGAAACTGCTTCGTCTACAGTCTTTCCAAGCAGATTGATTTCAGGGCTCACGGACAGAGATTTGCTCATTTTCAGCTTGCCTTTTGACGTACGTTTGAATGATTTTGGTGCATAAGGATTCGCCTCTTCGATAATCTCCAGATCTGAAATGTGAACCTGAGATCTTAAAATTCCCATCTGCACTGTCACATTGCCGCGGGAATCCGGAAGGGAACTGATGGTTCCGGTCAGATTCATGCTCAGTACTTTTACAGATTCTCCGAGTTTGAAATCAGTTGGTTTGTATTCCTTTTTCGGTTTCTGTACTTTCAAAGATGAAGATGCGGTATTTTCCTTCATCTTCTTGCGCAGACGTTCTCTTTCTTTTTCCATTTCGGCGGCTGAAATATTTTCTTTTCCGAATTTGCGGAAATTTTTAATCGTCTCATCAGCCACATCTTTGGCATCGCGCAGGATTGTATTTGCCTTTTCGCGGGCTTCGGCAAGAATCCGCTCTCTTTGTTCCTCGATGCGTTCTTGTTTTTGCTGCGCTTGACTTTTCAGTGCTTCGATTTCTTTTTTATATGCTGCAATCTCTTCCTGTTCTTTTTCGATCGTGCGTTTGCTTGTCTCCAGATCTGAGATCAGATCCTCAAATGAGACATCCTGTTCGGAAAGTCTGGTTTTGGCATCTTCGATGATATAATCCGGAAGGCCGAGCTTACCGGAAATCGCAAATGCATTACTCTTTCCCGGGATTCCGATCAGGAGGCGGTAGGTCGGGCGCAGACTTTCTACGTCAAACTCACAGCAGGCATTCTCAACTCCGGGAGTGGAAAGTGCGTAGACCTTTAATTCACTGTAATGAGTGGTAGCCATGGTGCGGATTCCACGTCCGTGCAGGTAGGAGAGAATGGCGATGGCCAGTGCGGCTCCTTCGGTAGGATCCGTTCCGGCTCCAAGCTCATCAAACAGAACCAGAGAATTCTCATCTACATCATGCAGGAAAGAGACAATATTTGTCATATGAGAAGAGAAGGTACTCAAGCTCTGCTCAATGCTCTGCTCATCTCCGATATCTGCATAGACCTGTTTAAACACTGCCAGTTCAGAACGGTCTCTGGCAGGAATGTGAAGGCCGGACTGTCCCATCAGGGTAAAAAGTCCTACGGTTTTTAAAGATACCGTCTTTCCGCCGGTATTTGGTCCTGTAATGATCAGAAGAGAAAAATCGTCTCCCAGAGAAACCGTGATCGGAACTACTTTTTTTGGATCCAGAAGAGGATGTCTTCCCTCACGGATGTGAATGCGTCCATCTGTGTTGAGGATCGGGCGGCTGGCATTCATAGAAAGTGCCAGTGCACCGCGGGCAAAGATAAAATCAAGATCCGTCAGAATACGGTAATCCGTGCGGATCTCTTCAATATACTGCGCGGTCTCTTCGCTGAGACGGGCGAGAATGACCTGAATTTCTTCCTGTTCTTTCGCATACAGTTCTTTGAGGTCGTTGTTCAGTTTTACGACTGCCATCGGCTCGATAAACAGTGTAGAACCGGTGGAGGACTGATCGTGGATCATCCCGTTGACCTGACTGCGGTACTCGGCTTTGACCGGAACACAATAGCGGTCCCCGCGCATGGTGATGATCGGATCCTGCAGATAGGTGCGCAGAGAACCGTTCACCAGATTTGTCAGAGTTGCATGAACTTTATCGTTGATGTGTCCGATGCTACGGCGGATATTCTTTAATGTGCTGCTGGCATCATCGCTGATCTCGTCCTCTCCCTGAATACAGCGCTCGATCTCGGCAGTCAGAGGAAACAGAGGTTCCAGCTGTTCAAAATAGACATCCAGGCAGTCACAAAGCTCTTCCTGTGTGTCGTGACGTCCGTAAGCCTTTACTTTTCCGGCATTTTGTAAAACTTTGCAGATGCGAAGAAGCTCTCCGCATCCAAGTGCACCGCCGATCTCCAGACGTTTTAAAGACTCTCCGATGGGGAATGCATTGCCAAAAGAGATGCGTCCCTTTTTGACGATCCGTGTAAATGCCGCTTCGGTCTGCTCCTGTGCAGTGTTGATCTTTTCCGGATCGGTCATCGGTTTCAGCTTGCGGCAAAGCTGTTTTCCGCGCATGGAAGAAGCCTGTTCCTCCAAAAGCGCAGTGATTTTATAATATTCTAATTTTGTCAATGTTTTTTGATTCATATTCTTTCACCTTTTATAATTCGAACTCACAGCTATATTTTACCTTATTTGTGGGGGAATGAAAAGGATAAATATTGAACAATCCGGGGGAATCGGTTATACTATACAGCAGAGGAGATTAGCAATTATGCCGTGGAATGAAGACCCAAAAGAAAAGTCCCCCAAAGACTTGAATGAAGAGCAAAAAGAGGATAGTTTTTCTTTTCTGCAGGAGACGATCAAGCCGGAACCGATCACCGGAAAACAGGTGAGAAAACAGCTTCTGAAACTGGCTGTTTACGGAATCGTGGTAGGTGCGTTTGCCTGTCTGGGTTTCTATGCCCTGAATCCGTGGGTACAGAACTTATTTCCGGGATCTCCGAAAACTGTGACCATTCCGGAAGACAGTGAAGAGACGCATCCGGAAGAAGACGAGGCGCAGGAGCAGGATTCGCAGGAGAAAAATCTGAGAGCAGAAGATTATGAAGCCATGATGCAGAGTGTTTACCAGATTGCAGCAGAGGCCGCAAAAAGTGTGGTCACGGTCAGGGGTGAGCAGGATGCGGCGAATCTTACAAAGGATGTAAATGATGAAGATATGGGATGTACAGGGCTGATCGCAGCAGACAATGGACAGGAGCTTTTGATCCTCAGCAACAATTCTGTCTGCGGGGAATCCACTGTCTGGAATGTGCAGTTTTCAGATGGCAGCACCTGTGAAGCATCGCTGAAAAAGCAGGATAAAAACAGTCATCTGGCGGTGTTTGGTGTCAGAAGAAACCTGATTTCTGAAAGCACGTGGGATGAGATAAAAACAGCGGCTCTCGGAAATTCAAATATAGTGGCAGAGGGAGATCCGGTGATCGCCCTTGGAGATACATTTGGATATTCAGATGGAACAGGATATGGTATGATCAGTTCTAATGCACACGAAAAAGCAATTCCGGATCATACATTCAGCGTTCTGGCGACAGATATTCCGTCAGCGGATTTTAGTTCCGGTGTTCTGTGTAATCTGGACGGGGAGATCATCGGGCTCATTGATTCCGAGATCTGGACAGAGAATCAGGGTCATACTGCCAATGCATATGGGATTTCTGATTTAAAACCGATCATGGAACTGCTTTTAAACAGTCAGTCGGTTCCCTATGCAGGGATTTACGGAGTGACGGTCAGCAGTGATATTTCGGAATCAAAGCAGGTGCCGTCCGGAGTGTATGTGACCCAGATACAGGCGAACTCTCCGGCAATGGCAGCGGGAATCCAGAGCGGTGATGTAATCCAGTTTGTGGACGGCGAGGAGATTGCCTCTATGGCTCAGTATGAAAAGGTACTCCAGAAGTGTAAAGCGGGAGATACGATCCGGATTCAGGGAAAACGTCTCGGTGCAGGAGGATACGTGGAGATTTCGTTTCAGCTGGTACTTGACAGCCGTGAGTAAAGAATAGCAAAAATAGAGAGGAAACAAAATTATTATGAGATATATCAAGGATTTACATGAAGGCGAGACAATCAGGAATGTATACCTGTGTAAAGGAAAACGTTCCGCGGAGACAAGAAACGGAAAGCCTTATGACAATCTGATTTTACAGGATAAGACGGGAACACTGGATGGAAAAGTATGGGATCCGAATTCTCAGGGGATCGCAGAGTATGATGAGAAGGATTTCATCGAAGTATTTGGTGATGTGACAAGTTATAACGGAAGTCTGCAGATGAACATCCGTCAGATCAGAAAAGCAGAAGAGGGTGAATACAATCCGGCGGATTATATGCCGACTTCTGAGAAGAGTGTGGACAGTATGTATGAAGAACTGCTTGGATTTATCCGTGGAATTTCCAACACGTGGCTGCGTCAGCTGCTGGAATATTACTTTGTGAAAGATGAGGAGTTTATCCGCGTGTTTAAAGGACATTCTGCGGCAAAAACAGTTCATCACGGATTTGCAGGAGGACTTCTGGAGCATACGTTAAGTGTTGTGAAGATGTGTCGGTATTTTGCGGACACCTATGAAATCTTGAACAGAGATCTTCTTTATACGGCGGCAATGTGCCACGATATTGGAAAGACAAAAGAGCTTTCTGCATTTCCGGATAATGATTATACGGATGACGGACAGCTTCTGGGGCACATCATCATTGGTGTTGAGATGATGAATGATGCGATAAGAGAGATTCCGGGATTTCCGGAAAAACTGGGAAGTGAATTGAAGCATTGTATTATTTCCCATCATGGGGAGCTGGAGTATGGTTCTCCGAAAAAGCCGGCCCTCGCAGAGGCGATGGCATTGAATCTGGCAGATAATGCAGATGCCAAGATGCAGACTCTGACGGAGATCTTTAAAAATAAACCGGGAAATGACTGGCTGGGTTACAACCGGATGTTTGAGACCAACCTGAGAAGAAGTTCCATTTAGAGACAGAGAAACAAAAGAGGGTGACCAAAAGAAATTTTGTGCGCCCTCTTTTTTCAGATAAAGGAGAAAAACAGATGCAGAAGAATGATGTAGTAAAGGTGACGATTGAAGATATCGGAGTGAACGGGGAAGGAATCGGAAAAATTGACGGCTATACGCTGTTTATCAAGGATGCGGTCATCGGTGATGTGGTGGAAGCAAAAATTATGAAAGCCAAGAAAAATTATGGATATGCGAGAATGATACAGATTATCGAACCGTCCAAAGACAGAGTGGAGCCGAAGTGTAAATTCGCAAGACAGTGCGGAGGATGTCAGATTCAGCAGATTTCCTATGAGAAGCAGCTGGAGTTTAAAAACAGAAAAGTGTTGGGAAATCTGGAGAGGATCGGCGGCTTTTCGCCAGAACTGCTGGAAAAAATTGCAGATCCGATCGTGGGAATGGAAATCCCATTTCACTACAGAAATAAGGCGCAGTTCCCGTTTGGAAAAGATAAAAATGGAGTGACAGTGACAGGGTTTTATGCAGGCCGTACTCACGATATTATTGCAAATACAGACTGTGCACTGGGAGTAGAGCAGAATCAGGAGATTCTGGAAACCATCCTGTCATTTATGGAGCAATATCAGATGGAGCCATATGATGAAAAAACAGGGAAAGGCTTACTTCGTCATGTCCTGATCCGGTATGGCTTTACAACCAAAGAGATTATGGTCTGTCTTGTCATCAACGCAAAAAAAATCCCTCATTGTGAAAAACTGGTTGAATTACTGCAGAAAATCGAAGGAATGACCAGTATCACAATCAGTGTGAATCAGAAAAACACCAATGTGATCATGGGAGATTCTTATGAAGTGCTGTGGGGACAGGCATTTATTACAGATTATATCGGTGAAATCAAATATCAGATCTCTCCGCTGTCCTTTTTCCAGGTCAATCCGGTGCAGACAGAGAAGTTGTACGGACTTGCACTGGAGTATGCAGACTTAAAAGGAGATGAGACGGTCTGGGATCTCTACTGTGGAATCGGAACGATATCCCTGTTTCTGGCGCAGAATGCGAAACAAGTCTACGGTGTGGAGATCATTCCTCAGGCCATCGAGGACGCCAGAAAAAATGCGCAGATCAACGGAATCGAGAATGCAAAGTTTTATGTTGGAAAAGCAGAAGAGGTTCTGCCGGGATATTATGCAGATTATGCTAAGGCACATCCGGGAGAACAGGCCCACGCTGACGTGATCGTGGTGGATCCGCCGCGGAAAGGCTGCGAGGAATCTCTGCTTGAGACTATGGTGCAGATGCAGCCGGAGCGGATTGTGTACGTGAGCTGTGATTCTGCCACACTGGCACGGGATCTGAAGTATCTGTGTGGGAATGGGTATGAACTTGTGAAAGTAAGGGCGGTTGATCAGTTTTCGCAGACGGTGCATATAGAGACTGTCTGCCTCTTGAGCAACCGAAAAAGAAAGCCTGACACTTACGTTAAACTTAGTTTGGATGCGGAAGATTACTACAGATTCAGAGATGCAGAGGAGAAAGCAAACAATTAGGAGAAGGTAGTAATATTGCATCACTTAGCAATATCCGGTATTGAAAGGAGTAGCTAGCAGATGTATAAAGGAGAAGTTAGTAAATCAATAATACGAGTTATGTTTATAGTAATATGGGCATGGCTCATGCATCATTTTTACATAGTGGAAGGACAGGTTGATATCTTTCGGATGTGGATGTTAATTGGCTTTCCATTCGGAATATATAGGATACGTCTGTGGTTGATACCGAGGAATTTTGATCTTGGCGGAACTGGTGGGGTATGGGCTATGAATATCATTGCAGGATGTATCCTTGGAGGTTTTGTTGTAATCGGATATATTTTAAAATTGGCTTATGATGTAATTCTTTTATCGAAAAAAAGATTTAACAATTAAAATGGTCTGTATGGAAAATTATGTTCAAGTAAATAAATTTATTATTCATCAGATTCTTATAAGTTAAGGAGAGAAAAAGTTACATATAATGACGGAAAAATTACAAGTTTATTTTAAACAGGGATTTTTAGTTTATCATATAACAATTAATAGAAAGAAATTGTAAAAATATGGTAAATCTCCATTTAATTTTAAAGAGGCAAATGAAGCAGGAAATATGAAGCTAGTATCAGAAAGCCCAACATAGAGAGGGGAATACCTCTCTATGTTGGGCTTTTAATATGCAATATATTTTAAACGATATTAGAATATAAACTATGATAATAATAAAGAATAGCGCAAATAAGACAAAAGAGAGGTCTTTTGAGAAATCAGAAGTACCTTGAAAACTATATAGAGTAGTTAAATTGACGAATATAGAAAATACACAGAAAAATGAGAAAAGGTATTGATGAAAGACACGGGAATCTATATACTTCAAGCAGAACATGCGTTCTGTTTCCTTAGAATAAGACAGTAGCATAGAAGAGGACTATGCGACGGAACTTGCTGTCTACGGTCTTTCAGTCATCCACTTTCCCTGTGATTGAAAGAAAGACTTTGAAATATGGGAGAGTGAGAAGATGATACCGCATATTGAATATCATTGTGATACAGAAGGGTGTAATGCCCACTTGTTTGATATTGTTAGCGAGCAGGGTGTGATCGAAGTGAAATGTTCGAAGTGCAAGCAGACGATACAGGTAGACGTGGAAGAATTATATGAAACCATTCGTCTATATCAAAAATTTAAAGAGAATAGAAGAACAAAAAAAGAGTTGCGTAAATTACCCTACACAGGTTAGTGGGAGCAGGAGATTTCCACAGCACTGAAGCCGGGAGAAGCGAAACCGTCAAGTTGATTTAGCATGGCAGATTCGTTTCTCTCGGTTTTTTGTTTTTTGCAAAAAAAAAATTCCAAACTGCTTGTTTTTTACTTCTTTTTAGATTGGGTTATTGAGAGGAAATAGTTGAAACGAGAGGATGTACAAGCTATGACAAAGCTGGAGGATTATTCCTATTTATAACGAAAATCGGAAGAGAAAAAAGAACTTTCTGACCGAAAATGTCCAATATTGAAAAAATGACGGTAATTATTATATGAAAGGTTTTATCAAAAGGAGTCACAGACTCCCGTTAAAAAAAACGGGTGTGTCTGTGACTGTTTCTGTTGCTTTTTTGAAAGAAGTGACCGATAAACGGCAGACCACCCACGCCATAAGGCAGAAAGGTGGTCTGTATGCTTACATTAAGAGAACTGCGGAATATGGTAGAGGTGGCAGAGGTAGAAGGACGAGTACCTTCTGTAAAAGCACTTCTGGAGTCAGATATACCGATTGCTGTGAAAGAGACGTTGGGAGAGCAGGCAGAGATTTCGGTGTATCAGAACGGATTAGTGCTTTACCGAGTGGGAAACAGAGCAACGGTGTTTCCGCTTCATACTTGCACGGAATACATATACGAATCTGGTGAAGAAATATTTGCCAATATTAACGAACGTTTTTTTGATAACGAGAACTGGTACATACGCCTGATTTTAGAGGGAGAAGATCGACTGGCGAAAAATCAGGAAGTCCGTAATGGAAAGAAAACCATATCGTATAGTGCGGTAGCAGAGGACTGGGACGTACTGGGAGAAGAGGACACTACGCTGGCACACATGATTCTGTGTGAAACAATGGAAGAAGCTTTGCTACTGCTGACAGAGAATCAGCGGTATGTAGTAGAACGGCATTATCTGGATGGGATAACACAGAGGATCATTGCAAAGGAGCTGGGTGTTTCCAATCAGGCAGTTTCCGATATGATACGAAAAGCAATCCGCAAGGTACAGAAGGTGTATGGTGAGGGCAATCAGAGTGAAAAGACAGCAAAAGATGAGGGTAGGACTGATTGATTGTGACAGTCATAATTTTTTTAACTTTTCGCTGATGAAAATTTCTTTCTATCATAAACAGATGGAAAATACAGTGGAGTTTACTGATATGGGAACATACTATGATGTGCTGTATGTAAGCAAAATATTTACGGAGTCGAAAGAGCCGGAGTTGCCGGACTATAGTGTAATGTTTTGGGGCGGCAGCGGGTATGATCTGGAGAATCGGCTACCAGAAGAAATTGGGAATTGCTATCCAGAATTGACAAAAGATACTGCCTATGGTTTCCTTACCCGTGGGTGTCCGAGAAAGAACCACTCTTTTTGCATCACACTGGAAAAAGACGGGTATATCAGTCGGAAAGCTGCGGACTTATCGGGATTTTAATGGCGGCATGGACGTGCGTTTTCTCAATGAGGAGGTAATCGAAGCGTTGCAGAAGATTCGAGAATATCATTTTGCATGGGACGATCCGAAAGAGAAATTGCAGGAGAAGTTTCGGTTATTCAAACAGTCGGGACTGAAATCACAGGGGCATAGCAGGGTTTATGTGCTGACAAATTATTGGAGCAGTATAGAGGAAGATTTGTTTCGGATTGATACTTTGTGGGAACTGGGAGTTTTTCCATTTGTGATGATTTATGATAAACAAAGGTTTGTAGATTCCAGAGGACGGTGGATGACCCATGTGGCAGAATGATTTACAGATAGGGAACTGCGGCATTTTAAAATCTGCCAGCACATGCAGCGGTGGTGTGGGCAGATCCAGATATTCAAAGCTGTCACCAGTTTGAGGAGTATGAACCATATAATCGGTGGGTAGAAAAGTGGATGCCTGTTCCAACAGAATAATATGTAAATGAAATCGGCGGTAGCTGTGTGAAGATACGCAGTTGCCGCCGATTTTAAAAAAAATTTATTTCCCCCTGCTTGTTTTTTCGCATCTCCCGATTGGGGTTAGTGAGAAGGGAAGAAATCCTTTTCACTGAACCTTGAAAACTTCATAGCCTGCCCAGATAGATACCTGATATTGAGTGCGCATTCTGCGTGCCTTATCAGCGGTCAGGAAATACTTGATGCGCTTCTTTTATAGTTGATAAAGATAAATGGAAGAGGGTGTCACAAATTTAATGACACCCTCTAAAAATTATAAAAGAATAGAGCCTTTTGCAGTTAAAGTTAATCTACAAGTGGAAGAAGTAGATCTTTTACCTACCCATTGCTCACAATCATTATGACATGCCTGACCCTGTACCCTAGGCATGGAGGTGTTAATATTGTGGATTTTTTTGATATTCATTTTCTCATTTTTCATATGAGTACCTCCTTATGGTAAAATAATATTTGTGTTACTGTTATAATCTTAGCATGATTATGATTTTAAACAAGGTTTGTTACGCTTTCTACGATTTTTATGTTCAAATGACGACAGTAATAACGAGTAAGTTTAGTTTTAGTGAATTGTGCTTTTTCATATATATACGAACTAGCACCTAAAATTTCAAATAAGTATTATTCGCAGAATTTTATACTATAATAAGCTTAGAGGTATGCAAACTGCTTTTTTACACAAGGCGTTACTTTTTTTTAACTGTTTCCAACAATTAACAAACAATAATCATGATAATCAAGTTTGTATTGGCTGTAGTTTAATATTCTATATGTGTGATTTTATGGTTTGCTGATGAGAAGGATATATTCATATATAACCCTGTCTGTGATTTATGAATAAAACAATTATTTTATTTCTTTTTGTCTAAATAAAGCAATACCTAAACCTGAAATAAGAAATGTTATCAATGATGAATATCCCATCCATCTATAAGATGCATTTGCTATACTTTCATCAGTCATTCCTTCTGTGTCAAACGCATCTGCGAGCTGGATGGCTTGTCCAGAGGGAAGCAGATCGTTAAGGATTTCAAGAATAACCCGTGGCGTGCCGTCAATGTATTGAGGGTTCGGAAGTTGCTCAATCTGTGTAGGGATACCCATTTCATTGACGCTTACATAGTTATCGTATACTTTGGGTTCTCCAAGCCTTTGATGGATGAAAGTACCGGATATCAGTAGCACTAAAGCTAGTATCATACTTACAACTACATTGCTTGCTTTGTTGCTATTTAGAATAGCAAGTAGCGTCATGATGCTGGTATAAGTCACAGAAACCCAAAGACTGCCTATCATACACAGAAAAATTACGCCTGTTTCTGTTGCCAGTTCACCGCCTTTCATGTTGCCGATTACAAAAACTCCGGCAGTATATGCCAGTGAAATCAATATGCTGGCAATTGAACACACAATAAGGTTTGCTAAGTAAATCCACATACGGGAATGTCCGACTACCAGCTTATTGCGGATTGTGCCGTCGCTGTACTCGGAACCGATAAATAGGCTTGTGAAAATTGCAGATACAAGACCCATCAGTGGCAAGTACTCAAAAAGGCATCCATCAAGCACAAACCCTGCACGAGCCTCCGAAGCTATGTTAGAAGCACTATACATTCCGTATACAAACATACAGAGCATGAAGAGCCAAAGCACAATCTTTTTCAGAATACGAAAAAGTGCTGATACCAACAGTCTACTCATGGATAACACCTCCAATTAAGTCAACATAGTAGCTTTCAAGATTTTCTTCCTGTTCCTGAATGGACAGCAGATCACAATGGTATTTTTCCAGAGCAGATGTAAGCTGAGAAATATTTATCCTGTGATAAATCTCTGCCACATTTGGAGCAAGTATTTTGTAGGGCTGATCTGTCTGCTCCAAAACGGCGACCAATGCCTTTCCATCTGTTACTTCGATTCGGATTGACTTGCGGAACAAATTGTCCAGGTCATCTGCACTGATTTCTTTTATCATTTTCCCATTGTCGATAAAGCCGTAATGTGTGGCAAGACGGGACAGTTCATCAAGAATATGGCTGGATATCAAAATCGTAATGCCCTGTTGCTGATTAAGCATCAAAAGAAGTTGCCGCATTTCAATAATGCCCTGCGGATCAAGTCCGTTGATCGGTTCGTCTAATACCAAAAACCGGGGATTACCTACAAGTGCAATCGCAATTCCTAATCGCTGTCTCATACCCAAGCTGAAATTCTTTGCTTTTTTCCTGCCAGTGTTTTCCAATCCTACCATCTTCAAAAGTTGAGGAATGGTATCAAACGAGTGCAAACCCAGCACACGATACTGTTCTTTTAAGTTTCCAATGGCTGACATATCCAGATAGATAGCAGGTGTTTCAATCACTGCTCCCATTTGTTTTCTTGCGTTTAAGATTTCATGTTTTCGGTTATTAATTCCGTACAGGCCATAATCCCCGGAAGTAGCCGCTTGCAGTCCGCAGATCACCCGAAGCAAGGTTGTTTTGCCAGCACCGTTTTTTCCAACCAGCCCATAAATAGCTCCTTGTGGAATGTGCATAGAAAAATTGTCTAATGCTTTATGATGTCCGTAAATCTTTGTCAAAGACTCCACTTTGAGGATATAATCCAAAATATTACCTCCTTTTGACACTACTCGCTATGTGCGAGATTATTTATCTTACAACAACCATTATAAAATAGAAATATCACAGAAATGTCGCAGGCGGGAACCTTTTATTAGCTGAAACCTCACAATTTTGTGACATTTGAAAACGCCCATCCGAAAGGAGGGGCGTTTCATGTCTACGTATTTTATTCAGAGATCCGTAGCCGTTCTACCACCGTTTTTTGTGCCATTTTGTTATAGCAAACGAAAGGTACAATAGCTGTAATAAGAACCAGAGGAATAATACAGAGGAACACCGGAAGCAGGGTAAAATGCCATGTGAAATAACTTAGTTCTGCTCCCATCATCCGAACCACCGTAAGACTTCCGACAACAGAGAGTATCAGAGAAGATAAAAGTCCTAATACAGAATATCCGATACCCTCATATATCAGCATCCGTTTAACTTGCTTGCCTGTCATTCCAACGGATTGCAGCATGGCAAGCTCTTTGTGCCGGGACAGAATGGATGTCATCATGGAATTGATAAAATTTAATATACCGATCAAAGCCAGAATCACACATAGAGTGCCGCCTACAAGACGGTACATATTAATCATCCCGTCAAAGGTTTGCCGCAATGTCACTTTTGAAAGATAGTCCAGAGAGGTGTCAGTATTTGTAGTATAGTTTTTCAGCCAGTTTTCAGTTGCAAGCAGGTTTTTATCATCCACATTGAAAATGGTTTTCATAGCCGGTTGGTCGGCGGCTACCATGTTGCCCAAGAGTTCACTGGATGGGAAAATATAATCTAAACCCATATCCACTTGTAAAGGAGTTTCCAATGCTTTCGGAATATCTACCACAGCCAGCACATCATATACTTTGCTTGTTCCGTCAAGCTGCGGCACACGGATCTTGTCTCCCGGTTGATACAGACAGATGGAACCGTCATCCATCATCCGCAGCGGTGTTACATATACACCGGTTCCATCTTTCCATTTTTCCATATTCAGCTCGCCGTCCAAGACCTGAACATATTCTGCTGGGAAATCATCTAAACCGTATACATTTACACCTTGTTCCTGCCGAACTATATAATTGCCCAGTTCATTTGCAATATCACCAGAAGAAGCAGCTAATTCCTGTAATCGGGCAAGATCATCTTCAGAAAGCGACTGTTTAGAAGTCCATAGGTAAACACTTCCCATATCTTTAAGTCCATTTAGACTTTCAGCTTCGCGAATAAAATCTCGGTTCACATTTGCTGTGTTGAATGGCGCATAACTGTTAATTACTGTTGTATCGGAAACTGTAAAATCCGTAAGACTAAAATCGGCAACAAATTTATCAAAGTCAAAGGAATTAACATAGGTATAGACGCTATTCAGGAGAACAATGCTAAGTGCAAAAGATAAAGTAACAATCGTCACTTTCTTCTTATTGCGACCAAGATTGTTTTTTGCCATCATAGTCGTGTTGATACGTTTACTACGGCGTTGCTTCTTCTTTCCTCCTGCTTGTTCTATATAGTGCAGTGCTTCCATTGGGGAAACTTTTGCCGCCAATGTCGCAGGTTTTTGACAGCTAATGAAAACAGTAACCAAAGAAAAAACAATTGCCACTAAAAAAATCAATGGATTTATGGTAGTAACAACCTGCATATCATCTGTCAAAATATTTACAATCACAGGAAGCAGCAGACGACCAATTGGCCACCCAAGCAGCAGTCCAAGAGGAATACCCACAAGGGATAGCTTGATTGCTTTCTTGTAGACAATTCTCCTGATTTGCCTTGCAGTGGTTCCAAGTGTTTTCAACATTCCGTAAAACCGAATATCCTGTGCTATCGAAATATAGAATACATTGTAGATCAGAAGATACCCTGCTATAAAGATAACCAAAATACCGGCTATAAGAGGCAACATGGAGGAAAGGCTGATTGTTGCCGTTCCGTAGGCATCATTGATACTTATTCGTTCATCCAGACCGTATTTAGAAGCCACTTCCAATGCCTGCTTTTCAATATCCCATGCCGTAGGCATCATCATAACGCAATCAATATATCCGGTTCCAACAGGCGGAGTCGTTCCGTCTGTTTCCCCATGAATGATCGGAGCCACCTGTTTTGTATATTTTTCTGACAGCAGTATTGTTTGACGATAAGCCACGGCATCTCCATCCCAAACACCACAGAGCGTAAAGGTATCGGTAAATGTGTCCGTATCTGTTGTAAATGTCAGTTTCACCTGTGTTCCGACCTTATCTGGCAATCCCAATGCTGCCAGCACAATACGACTGGTAGCAATCTCATTTTTTTGTTCCGGCAATCGCCCTATATCAGGGGCATTAAAAGTCAGATTGGCATAAATTTTATCGCCATATCTAAGCTCTGTAGGTACCTTATTAAAGTTGTCTCCTACTGCATTGCCAATAATGATAGAATATCCGATGTCTTTAATGCCAGCATCAGATGACAGATGTTCGTATTCTTCCAAAGATAAACGCTTGATACCTGCATGAGCTGAGGTCCCCGTAGTCCTCATATTACTTTCCTGCATAGCAGTTTGCAAGCTAATGGCAATCGTAAACAGGCTGGTAAAAAGCAAAGTAGCAAGCGTGATTGCTAAAACCGCAATCGTATTTTTCTGTGCTTTCAAAGAACGCTTCGCCAGAAGCTTCAGGACAGGTCTGTTGTTGTTCCCAAATAAAATATCCGTCATGATTCCATTCCCCCTTACTCTAAAATCCTGCCGTCCTCAATACGAATAATGCGGTCGGCAAGCTGAGCGATCTCATTGTTATGGGTTATCATTACAATGGTCTGATGAAATTTCTGACTGGTTACTTTCAAAAGTCCCAATACGTCACTGCTTGTCCTGCTGTCAAGGTTTCCGGTCGGTTCATCGGCTAGAACAATAGCTGGTTTGGAAATAAGGGCGCGGGCAATTGCCACACGCTGCTGCTGACCGCCAGACAAATTATTAGGCATACTGTTGAGCTTTTCTTCAAGAACCAACATCTGCACAATTTCGCTCATAAACCGCTTATCCACGGTATCACCGTCCAGCTCCACAGGCAGAACAATATTCTCATAGACATTCAGCACAGGGACAAGATTGTAGTTTTGAAAGATAAAACCAATGTTACGTCTGCGGAAGATTGTAAGCTGTTCATCTTTGAATTTCGATAGTTCTTTTCCTTTTACTTGAATACTGCCGGAAGTCGGTGTGTCTAAGCCTCCCATCATGTTTAGTAAAGTGGACTTGCCGCTGCCAGAAGTACCAACGATGGCGACAAATTCCCCCTCTTCAATGGAGAGGGTCACGCCGTCTAATGCTTTTGTGATATTCGGCTCGGTACCGTAATATTTTTTCAAATCCGTTGTTTGTAATATGCTCATATAGAACACCATCCTTTCGTTGTGATGGATTTATTATAAAGAACAAACCTCACAGAAATGTCACCGCAAGAGAATTTTTCTTCCTTGAAATCTCACTATTCTGTGATATTTTGCTGAATAATCAATCACGGGGCAAAAATATCATAAAACAGGAACCATTGTTCGGAGTGGAAGTCAATTTGATATATCCCCCCTGCATAGTAACAATTTCACGGGACAAGTAAAGACCAATACCGATACCATCTACATCATGGACATCGTCTTCCCGGTAAAAACGTTTAAAGATTGCTCCATGATGCTTTTCTGGAATACCTTTGCCTGTATCAGAAATACTGATTTTCATATAAAACTCCCAACACTCCACGCTTACAGTGATTTTCCCATTTTCTGGTGTGTACTTAACAGCATTATCCAAAATATTAAACAAAGCCTCACTTGTCCATTTCCTATCATGGGAAACAGCCAAATACTCCGGGCAATTTACCGTGACCTCGATCTGTTTCTTTTCTGCGTTCAGTAATATCCCACCTAATGCAGAAGCGAGGGTATCATAGAGTGGCTGTTTTTTCTTATCCAGAGAAATTACACCTGTTTCTAGCCGTGAAGTCTTTATCATGGCTTGCATAAGAAAATCCAGTTTATCAAGCTGGCTGGCTTGAGCTGTCAGAAATTCCTTTTGCTTCTGCGGGGGAACCTCGTTTTCAAGCAGTGTGTTGTTAATCATTTTCAAGTTAGCAATCGGTGTCTTGACTTGATGGGAGATGTCAGAGATTAGCTCTTGCAGGTCAGCTCGTTCTTTTGCGATGCTGTTTTTATTTTCCTGCATGACTTCGTATAGTCTCCCTAGGCGGTAATTGATTTTGTAAAAGAGACTTTCGTCTACAAACATTTCTGGCGGTTCTATATCCCCAGATAGCATATCATCAAGTGTCTGGCAAAAAAGATTTGAAAACAAAGTCAGCTTGCAGCGGATCAGAGTCACAAAACAGCCTACGCAAAACAGAATAAGGACGCAAAACAGCAGACAGCACAAAATGGCTGACAGATTGCTGGTTAGCTTATATATGAAAAAGGTAACTGTTAATAGAGCAGCCAGAATCGCAACGCTCAAAATCATACAGGCTTTATTGATGGATAACTTTTTTGTGTTCACTTTTGAAGTCCTCCTATCCACATATAGCCCATGCCATATACAGTTTTGATATACTGCTGACCGTCTGTTTCAATTTTATTTCGGACTCGGCTTACTGCGGAAGTTAGGGCGTGTTCATCAACAAAATTGCTGTCAATATCCCATAATTTTTCAAGAAGTACTTGCCGGGTCAAAACTACTTTAGGGTTTCTTGTTAATACTTTCAACAGCCGACATTCCAATGGTGTAAGTACAACGACCTCCCCGGAAACAGTCGCTGTCATTTCGGAAAAATCTATAAATAGGATACCATCATCGTAACAATCTCCACCAGATGGCTTGGCTATGCGGTTAAGCAGTACAACCAGCTTTTTCTGAAAAACACTCATATGAAACGGCTTTGTTACATAATCGTCAGCACCTAATTCATATCCTCTTAGCATATCACTTTCCATGTCATTTGCGGTCAAGAAAATTACCGCAGTATCAAGGTGGCGTTCTTTTGCTTCTCGGCAAAAATCATACCCGTTCCCATCTGGCAGATTTATATCAAGCACGATTAGATCATAGTCTTGTTTTTTGATAAAGTTTTCCGCAACCTGCTTTGATAAAGCGGCATCCACGATATAACCCATCGTGTTCAAGTTATAGCACAATGTGTTATTTAAAAGCTGGTCATCTTCGACTACTAAAATTCGCATAAGTTTACATCCTTTCAAAAATAATTAGTTGAAAATTCTAGTTCTATTGATTATATGGTTGTTAATAGATTATAATTTGCCCTTTTTGAGAAATCAAGTTTTATAAGAGATTTTTAGGCAAAGAACAATTTGGATTTGCAACAAAATGGAAAGAAATAAAGGAAGATTCGTATCTCATACAAAAAATTCGTAGTGTGTTCAAAAGGTATTGAAGTAATTGAAAAAAAGTTTATTGTATATGTAAAAATAAAACATAAAAAGAATTTTGAGTTGGGAGGTTTACAGATGGAAAAGAATAATGATGTAATGATTGTTTCCGATAATGCAAAATATTTATTTCATAGTGATCAAGTGATTATTATAAACAGAACAAATCGGCAATGGATGAAAGTGTCAAAGGAATGCTACGATATATTAACTCAGTGTAATGGAAAGTACAGCATTCAGGGAATTATGGAAATGTTAGCTGATGATGAGGACCGGGATTATTTAAAAAATGTTTTGGATGCTTTAGAGGAGATGAAACTTATTGGGAAAGCTCCAACTAGAAAATTACATGATGTGAGTTTTGCTATTTCCAATAGATGTAATTTAAAGTGCAAACATTGTATGGTTAATGCAGATTCATGTGCAGAAAATGAATTTTTTACAACCGAGGAAATAAAACAGGCATTTCGGAAAGTTATTGCGGCTAAACCAGAAAACATTACGGTTACAGGCGGTGAGCCTTTGGTTCGGAAGGATTTTTTAGAAATTATTACATACTTACGTGAGAACTTTGATGGGACAATTGGACTAATGACAAACGCAACTTTGCTTAACGAAAAGAATGTTGATGTAATTGTGTCATGTGTAAATAATATAAGTATTAGTTTGGATGGAGCTAATGAAGAAACAGTTTCATTAATAAGGGGGGCAAATGTATTTCAGAAAGTACTGGATGCTATAAAACTTTTGCATACGAAAGGATTTAAAGATATTTCCATATCTATGGTTGTAACTGCAGACAACGATTTGTATGTTGATGAGTTTTTGGAACTTTGTAAAAAGTATGAATGTAAGCCAATGTTACGAGCTTTAAGTTTATCAGGGCAGGCAGAGAGGAATAAAGACTTACTTACGAAGCAACAGTTGAATAAGCAAAAAGTAAGTACGTATAAAAAGAAGGAAATGGAAAAATCTTTAGAAAAAAATTTTTATGCATGTTCATGTGATGCAGGAGCAACAACATTAACGATTGAAAGTAATGGCGAAATATTTCCATGTAATTTATTTGTGGAACCACAGTATTGCTTAGGCAACATTAGAGAAGTGAACGATTTAGAAGAGCTTCTTCAAAAAAATCCAAAGAAATTCATTTCAAATTGCTTACAAGAATTTGAACCTGATACAATTTCTGAATGCAAAAATTGTGATATATCTTACTTTTGCTGGAGTTGTTTACATGAGGTAAAAGAGCTTAAGGATAAAGGTTTACTTCAGCAACGTTGCCAACATGTAAAAAAAGAATTGGCTGATATATGGGAGGTATAAATGTGAATTTTAATATTTTCTTCACGAATGACTGTAATCTAAATTGTAGATATTGTTATGAGGGTGAGAAACAAAAAAAATATATATCGAAAGATGTATTAGATCAAGTATTGGAGTTTATGGAACGGGTGTCAAAAGGCGAAGGCATTACAGTAACGACTCATGGGGGAGAACCATTATTGGCTTTTCAAGAAATACAATATTTCATTGAAAAAGCAAAAAAAAGATTTGATAATATATGTTTTAAAATGACTACCAATGGTACTTTGTTAGATGAAACAAAAATAGACTTCATTGAAAAAAATTATAATAATCTTTCCATAAGCATTGATGGAAACCAAAAAGGTCATGATGCAAATCGGGTGTTTAGAGATGGAACAGGAAGTTTTGATTTAGTCACTAAAAATTATAAAAAAATAAAGGAAAGGGATATTGAACTTGAAGCACGAATGACAATAAATCCATATAATTATATGCATGTGTATGAGGGAGTTCGGCACTTAATTGAAATGGGATTTACAAGAATTATGCCAATACCAGATGTCTTTACAAAAGAATGGACAGAAGAAATGCTTCAAGGATTCAAAGAGGAATTAAAGAAGATTGTAGATTACATAAGCGAAAATAGGATGCAATCGAAAATAGATGTTGGTCTTATTGATACTGTAAAATGTAAGACTCAGAATACTGATTGCGATGGAGGGATAACTACATTTACGATTGATACATCTGGAGAAATTTATCCTTGTATTTTATGTAACGGCAATGAAAGAGGGAATTGACAGGGAAAAACTTGATAAGATCCATGCATTTGATCAACAAAGAATTACAATTTGTGAAGGGTGTGAGAGATATAATTATTGTCGGAATACACGGTGCAAATTAGTAAATGATGTGATTGAAGGAAATCCATATATTCCAATACCTGTTCAATGCCGGATAGAAAATATAGTTGTAGAATTAGATGAGTATGTGGATAAACACATTTGATAAAATTGGTGGTAAAACAAACCCTAACGAAAAGGAGTAAAACTATGCTTAAGATTAAAAAAATTAGTAAAAAAGTATTAGCAACAAATGTACATGGTCAGGCATGCGATAATGACTGTAAAGTAAAAGTTTGGGCAGGAAAAAAAGAAGCGGATGGATCGCAGGCAGGCTGCTGGTATACATATCAGTATACCCCAAGATGGAATCCGTTTGCGTAGGAGGTAAAAGTATGACAATTAAAAAAATTACAAAATCCATACCTGTTAATGTAAAAGGACAGGGATGCAATGATGATTGCACAGAACACAACAAATTAGTTGGAAAAACAAATAGAAATACACCAGGTTGTGTATATTACGATACAATTTACACTGCGAAAGGTAATATTCTCTGGTAAAAAGAAGTAATAGGGTTTGTTTTATTATAAAGGGATGGGTTCCAAAAGGAAGCCCATCCTAATTTCTTTGGGAGGTAATGCATTGTGAAACCGATTGTAGCAGTAATCGATTCAGGAATAGATTCAAATATCGTAAATAATGTGACTATGGATGTGCTAAAAAAGGGAGAAGAAGATAAATGTGGTCATGGAACTGCTTGTGCAATGATAATAAAAGGTATAGCACCGAAAGCAGATATAATTTCAATACCATTATTAGATGAAAATATCGAAGCAACAAGCATGGAATTAGAAAAAGCACTTTCGTTTTGTCAGGAAATTGATTGTAATATTATCAATTTAAGTCTTTCTGTTACGAATTTATATACAAATAATCTTAAGAAAATTTGTATGGGGTTGTATCGACAAGGGAAAATAATTGTTTCATCTGTAACAAATAGAAAATATTCAAGTCTTCCAGCAAGTTATGATACAGTTATAGGTGTGCGAGGGAAAGTTTTCTCATCGCCTATGACGTATTGGTTTAATAAACGAGATAAAATACAGTTAATAGCAGACATGACGCCCGTTTTTACTGATTTTCGATTGAATCGCTATTTCATATTTTCTGGAAATAGTAAAGCAGCAGCATTGGCAAGTGGAGTAATAGCACATTATTTTAGTAGGGGATTAGTTGGAAATATAGAAGAATTAAATGAATATATGATGCAAAATAGTGAAAAGCAGGAATGGGGAAAAATCAACTTCGAATCACAAATAGGAGACTTTTATGCTCCAGTACTTTTGAAAGAGGAAGGCCTAGAAATGATTCGCATGAAGATATATTCATTATTGAAGAAACATATAACGTTTGGACAAGATTTTTCACCGGAAGAGTCATTATTTAATATTGGTGTAATTACAGAAATAACTGTGAAGAAACTATTTGAATCACTTAGCGAACTATTTAATATAACTATTGATTTGAAAAATATATCGCCTAAAGATATAGTGACCGTCAATAATTTGGTGCTAGCAATTCAAAGAATATGTATTGAACAGGGGAAATGGTATGTATAAAAGAATGTTAAAATATACGAAAGGTAACATGAAATGGTATTTTTTTCTGATTGTTTGTTTGGGAATAAAGAGTGCGGAGGCTCTTATTGCGCCATTAATTGTATCAAAAATAATTGATCAATCTATTAGTAAAGGGGATATTGCTGCAATAATTCAATATAGTATTGCATCAGTAGTCCTTTATTTGAGTGCTGCTGTTTCTATTATTCTATCACAAGGAATTACCACTAAAATAGAAAGATTACTTTGAATATTAGAAAAAAGTGTGTGGCAAGCTGTTTAAAGAAGAATGGAAAAGTAGTGATATGCTAACGATACTTATGCAAGATATCGAAAATGTTTCGGGGATGCTTTCAAGAGAAGTTATAAGTGTTGGATATGATATTATTATGATTGTGGGAATATCTGTTTTTTTGATTTATACATACTGGAAATTGTCAATAATTGTTTTCACAATTTTAGTTCTGTTAATATTTGTTCAAAAAAAATTAAATGCACGAATTGAAAGAACAACGGAAGAGAGTCGCAACAGTGCTATTCAGCTACAGCGACCAATACAAGAAATGGTAACAAATTTGTTATCTTTTATCATGGGAAATATGGGCTCTTTTCAAGAAAAAAAGATTCAGATGAGAGAAGAAAATTTTGCGAAAATAAAGATTAAAACCGCAGTCACTATTTCTGAGTTTAGCGCAACGATTAGCTTTATATCAGGTGTGCTGGTTGTAATGATTATAGGATTAGGGAGCATACAAGTTATAAAGGGGGAGATGACTGTTGGAGTTTTACTTGCTTTTGAAATATATACACAAAGGCTCCTTAGTCCGTTGTCTGATTTGGCGAATATAAGTGCCGATCTGTCTGTAGTTAATGTTTCGTTGAAACGAATTGAAAAATTTTTAAATGAAGAAAATTATATAAATAATAGTGTTGAAATTTTGCCGAAAAAAATCGGAGATATTGTGTTTGATAGAGTATCTTTTGGGTATAAAGAAGATCTTGAAATTTTAGATAGGGTTTCTTTTGAAATAAAGAAAGGAAAAATTCACGCATTTGTAGGAGAAAGTGGTGCGGGGAAATCCACGATAGTTAATTTACTATATGGGTTATGGCAAAACTATTCGGGAAATATTTTTATAGATGGGAAAGATATTAAAAATCTTTCCATAGAAAATGTGAGAAAAAGAATAAGTGTTGTAAGTCAGAATATTTTTTTGCTTGATGATAGCATTTTAAATAATATCATTTTAGATGATCCTTTTCCGGACCTGAATCGGGTGGAAGAAGCATTGATTCGAGCAAGTATGTGGAAATATGTGCAAGACTTGGAATTTGGATGGGACACCAATATTGGAGAGAATGGTATATGCTTGTCAGGCGGAGAAAAGCAGAGAATGGCTATTGCACGAGCAATATATAAAAACCCGGAAATTATTATTTTTGATGAGGCAACTTCCATGCTTGATAATGAAACGGAAAATGAAATTGTTCAACAAGTATTAACTTTATTTAAAAATAATACTGTGATAATGATTGCGCATAGATTAACAACCATACGCAATGCAGATAAGATTTTTGTCCTCAACCATGGAAAAATTGTTGAGGAAGGGACACATGAAATGCTTTTAGAACAAAAAGGAAATTATTATAATTTATATTGCTACCAGATATAGGTTTGTTGCTTACAATAATGCAAGTATATATTTATATA
>OGCQ01001702.1_pt1 | contig 25350 bp, 20 predicted proteins | sample 1570161 | NCBI WGS metagenome assembly OGCQ01 (sample SAMEA4384402, study PRJEB24528) | human gut metagenome
CGGCAGCCATGATTTCGTAGGCCGTATTCCAGTCCATGCGGACAAAGCCGCCCAGACCGCGGACCTTCTTATAGGACTTAGCCTTTTCCTTATCGGAGACGATTGAACCCCAGGCCTTCACCGGGTCCTTTTCCTTCGCCTTTTCCCAGAGCTCGAGCAGCTCGCGGCGGATCATCGGGTGCTTCACGCGGCCCGAGTTATAGAGATACCAGGAATAAGAAGCGCCACGCGGGCAGCCGCGCGGCTCATGATTCGGCATATCGGGGCCGTTATCCGGGTAATCGGTCGCCTGGATTTCCCAGGTCACGATTCCCTTCTTAACGAAGATTTTCCAGGAACACGAACCGGTACAGTTCACGCCATGCGTGGAACGGACCACTTTATCGTGCTGCCAGCGATTGCGATAAAACTTTTCCCAGGCACGCGCGGCGTGATCCTGGGCGCTGAAGTAGCGAAGATTGGAAAAGGCATCAGTCATTTTTTTGTTCTCCTGAAGGTTCCGGCACTGCGGGCTGCGACGTCCCGTTTGACGCGTGCCGGAACCGATGGGGGTGGTTTTCAGGCTATTAGTTGGCCTTACGCATCATGCCGAGCCAGTTAAGCACGATGTTTGCAATTGCAAAGAGAGTGAAGACAAGGAAACCGAGACCGTAGCCGGCGTTGCCGTAAGCGGTAACGACAGCGGCGAGGATGATCGGGAAAACGAAGCCGCCGAAAGCACCGAGACCGCCGACCCAGCCGGAGGCACCGCCGACCGACTTAGCCACGTAGACCGGTACGAGCTTCATCACAGCGGCGTTATTGAAGCCGAAGGCGACAGCGATCACGATCGTGATGAGGAAGGTGCCGAACCACGGGAGGTTGAGGTTCATCAGGGCGCAGGAGATAGCGACGACGAGAGCGCCGATGCAGACCTTCTGACCGCCGACCTTGTCAGCGAACTTGCCGCCCGGGACGCGCATCAGAGCCGCGAGAATCGAGAAGATAGCGGTAAGAGCGCCAGCCGTGATCGGCTCCAGACCCTGGGCACGGGTCCAGTAGGTGGGGAACCAGGCGGTAAGAGCCATGAATCCACCGAATGTTGTGAAGTAGGTGAGAACGAGGAGCCAGGTCTGCGGAATGCCGGCAGAAATCTTGAGAGACTCAACAATGTTCCCGGTCGGGAAAAGTTCCTCGTCGTGCTCAACCGCGGCCTTCTTCGCTTCCTCGTGGGAAACGCCGTGGTTACGGAGCTGGAAGTACGGGGCATTGCAGGAGATCACCGCGTAGAGAATGCCGCCGATGATGAGAACCGCCGTGAGGACGTGGTAGGCGTTCACGAAGCCGATACCCTTAAGGAGCAGCGGCAGACAGAAAGCGAGGACACCGGCAGAGGCCGTGCCGAGACCGCCGAAGACACCGAGGGCGAAGCCCTGGTCCTTCTTGCGGAACCAGTAAGAGATCTAGCTCACGCCGACCGAGAAGGTCGCGATACCGCAGCCCGCGAGGCAGCCGAGGAGCAGGATCACCGGGTAGAGACCGGCCATGTTCTCAGGGAAGCGCGTGGAGAAGAGGATCGAAAGACCGATCAGGCCAATCGCGGAGCAAAGCATGAGGAAGTTGAAAGACTTCCGGCCGCCGTTCACGTCAACAGACGCGCCGAACGGAATACGAAGAAGAGAGCCCGAAAGCGACGGGACGGCAACGAGAAGACCCACTTCCGCCGGGGTAAGACCCATAACATCCGTCAGGGCCTTAGCGGTCGGTCCGAAAAGGGAAATCGACATCGCGCCAAAGAAGAAGCCAAGGGTTGCTGCAAGAAGGGCCCGGTTGGGGGACCCGATCAGCTGAAAGTTTTCTTTGCTCATATCTGATTGGTTTTTATAGCGAAGCGTCCGGAGCGGAACCGCGAGGAGTTCCAGATTCAGCCGAGATCAGACGCTTCATGTGTGTTTTTGGGGAAATCGCCCTTCTTTACTCAAAGCCCCTGTTTTCAAGGGTTTCGCGCAAAGAGTAAAAAACCCCTAAATCCCCTGATTTATTTGGGAATTAGGGCACTTCATGGAACGCCTGCATTCTAAGTAACGGCTATTGGCTACGAAATATGGAGAACGGGCTAATCCGTCCCCACCCTCTCACAGCCGGATGACTAGTCCCCTACACGAAAGGGTGTACCCATTTCATACAGGTATACGCCTATTATTTCTTTAAATACAATTATTTAATAAAACTGCCCCCTCGGTCCCGGATAACGCCGTTACTACCTACTTTTTAAAGTTGTAGAACAAATGCATCTTTTTATTCAGCCTTAAACCTGAGCCTGAAAGACTCATATCAAAGATGCCCAATCCACCGAAGTGACTATCTGACAGAGTCCACTTCGGAGTAGCTTAGGGAAAGCCATAACTACCTAGCCCGTTTTTAGCATCCCATGGACATGGGGGTGCCGCTTCACGGGACAAAAAATAGTGGTAAAGAGCACCATCTTTATCTATCCCTCGCGAAGCCCCGATTCTGCAGGGTTCCGGAAGGTATCTGGTTTCATCGCCCGTCTTCAGATCATTCGGGCGGCTGATCCCTTAGCCATTCCGGTGTCACCTTTATCAGCTACAGCCATGGGCTGACGGACGTTGTTTTTCTGCGTATCTGTGTGTCGGAAATTTCTGCCTCAGCCTGCCATTTCGTATGGCAAAGCTTAAGATTTACTATTTGATTTCCTCAAAACCCGGAAACACGGAGGATCCTTCCCTTGGCTTCCTACTTCATCATCCTGATCGGCATCGGACTGATTGCGGGAACTTACATCGCGAATAAGGCGAGCAGTAAGAAAACTAAGACTCCGGCTGACACCAGCGGAATCCACGCTGTCAAAGGCTGCAGCTCGACATTGCTCCTCGCGGGGAGCGCGGTCGTGCTGGGACTCGTGCTTCTTGCACTTATATTTCTCGCATAAGTATATGAAGTGATTCTTAATTAGATTCGCTTTGAGAGGCTTTTCAAAAAAATTTTATGAGTTCCTGATAGGCTTTCAGAAAGATCTATCAGAAGCTCATAGCTGCTAATAGAAATTATTGAGGCTCTATTAGAGAGTCAGTTCCTTTCCTCAGGGGCTGATTCCAGCCCATTCGCTTTATTCAGATACTGGAGCATGAGAGCGAGCTTCCCCGGCGTGCTGATCCGGAGCTTCTTATAAATGCTCGCCTTGTGATTCTCAATCGTTTTCACGCTGAGCCCCAGGCGCTCAGCAATCACGTGGTTCTCAAGCCCTGAGGCGATAAACACGGCGATTCCCCGCTCCCGATCGGTGAGACTCGCGTAAGCCGGCTCACAGTCTTTCGGCGAGAATCCCAGCTTCCGCGCGTAATAGTCCTCCGTCACCGCGCGGCGCACAGTGCTGAGAAACACCTCCGGATCGATCGGCTTCTGAAGGAAATCAAAGGCGCCGACCTTCATCGTGTGAACGGCTATATCGATCGAGCCGTGCGCCGACAGAAAAATAATCGGAAGGCGGATGCCGCGCCTCGCCATTTCTTCCTGCAGCTCGACGCCGGTCATCCCGGGCATCCGGATATCGAGGACAAGGCAGCCGACGTCACTCGGCATATCCTCAATCAGAAAATCCCGGGCAGAGGTCCAGCTCCTCACCTGCCAGCCGTCCTGCCTGAGAATGAAGGAAGCGGATTTGATAATAGAGAGATCGTCATCCACGAGTCTCACCACCGCGTTTCTCAGATCAGGCTTCATCATGCGTTCTCCTCAGGAAGCGAAATCACGACTCGCAGCCCCGTAGGGTCCGCGCGCTCAAACCGGACTGTCCCGTTATGCTCTTCCACCAGCATCCGGACAATCGAGAGACCGAGTCCCAGCCCCTCAGGCTTTTCAGACTGCAGCACGGTTTCCGACAGACGGCGCATCGATTCGTCAGACAGCACCGGTCCGTTATCTTCCACGCAGAGCTCTGCCCGGTTCCCGTTTTCCCGGACGGTGATGGTCACCTCAACCTTTTTCTCCGGGTCTGTCTGAGCCTGGAGCGAATTCCGCAGAAGGTTCACCACCACAAGCTCAAGCTCCATCGCTTTCGCGGTCACCCAGATCGGAGATTGAGGCGCCTCGATCCGGATTTCGTGGCGCCGGCCGGAGACGGAGGTTTTCTCAAAAGAGGACACCGCCTGACGGACGATCGACACGAGATCCTGCCTTGTCCCCTCTTTCCGCTTTGACTTGACGTACTCGCACACCTTTTCGACGATCCCATACGCGCGGCTGAATTCCTCATTGATCGAGCCGAGGAGCTCCAGAATCTGCTTTTTCATCGCGGGCGCGATTTCGGCTCCCGGTTTGCTCACGAGACGCTTCAGCCCGAAAACGTAAAAGGAAATGGCGTTCAGAGGCTGCCCCATTTCATGCGCGAAGAGGCTGCTCATCTGCCCCATCGTGCCGATCTTTTCCCAATACTCAATCTGACGCGACGCTTTAAGCGACTCCGCCTGAAGCCGCTTCTGGTCCGCGAGCGCGGCCTGAAGATGGCGGGTCCTTTTCCGTACGAGCCAGCTCACCGTAACGCTGTGAAGAATCAGAAGGACAATCAGCACGGCAATGCCAATGATCCAGTTCTTATATTGAAGAAGGATCGAGCGGATCCCCTCACCCCTGTGATCAAAGGACAGCTCGAACTTTCGGATCACGGCGTCGACAGCGCTGTAATTGGTGACGAGGCCCCATTTCAGGTGATCGCTTGCCGGGGCGGAGAGCAGCGCCCGGGTGACAGCCTGTGCGTCATTCGCTGAGAGGTTCGGGGTCCCGCTGATCACGATCCCTGAGTAGAGCCCGCTAGTCAGCGCGCAATTCAGCTCAACGCTCCCTTTCGGGCTGAGTGTCCGGAGCCAGCTGGTATCCAGGTCTTCAGCCGCCGCGGTCCTCTCAATCTGACAGGCGGGAAGCGCCACCGCGTCCGCGTCCCCCTTCGCGAGGTGATCGAGGAGGCTGGGAACCGACTCCCCCGATTTTTCAATATGGACATACCGGGCTAGCTGCTGCTCCGGCGACCGGAAACTTTTTTCGCTCACCTCGCTCCCGAATTCCCCTAGAACAGCTTCGGTGCCGAAAAAGCCGGACCCATTCTGCAGGAGAACCTTTTTTCCTTTGAGTGAGGGAATATCCGTCAGGTCGGTCCGCGACGATCTCACAATAAAAACCGTGCCGAGAGACCGGTTGGGGTCGCCGTCCTTATCCTGCATGCTGCCCGCGAGGTCCCGGACTCCGGAAAAACCGAGGCGTCTGAAGAATCCGCTTGAAGCGATAAAGAGCGACACCTCGCCTTTATCGAGACTGGATTTCAGCTCCTCGGATGTAGTCCAGACAGTCTTCACCGCGTATTCGGGAAGTCCGGCGGCAATGGCGTCAGAGGATCGGATCACCCAGTCCCGCATAAAGGACGGAACATCCTCCTGATTGATATAGAGCGTGAGGACCGTCTTTTCCTCCGCCGCGGCTGAGGCAAGCTCCGAAACCCCAAGGAGGATTGCCGCGAGGATAGCAACGCCTCTACGCATGCTGCCTCCCCACCGTGTTCCCCACAATCCAACCAAAGATGATGGCTTTCCCAAGCGCGGTGCCGCCGATAAAGGCTTCTCCATGGAAGCCGCCTGTCACTTCTCCCGCGGCGTAGAGCCCGGGGATCACTCTTCCGCCAGCGGTTAAGACAGCTCCCTCCTGATTAATCGCGAGACCGCAGTAGGAACCCATCATTCCGGCGAGCGTCGGAAAAACATAGAACGGAGGCTTAATGATCCTCGAAGGTCTCCCGTACCCGAAGGTGAGTGAATCACGCCCGAAATCCGCGTCGTGTCCGGTTTCCACAAACCGGTTGTAGCGCGTCACGGTCCATGAAAGATTGGATGGATTGAGACCGGCTTTGGCCGCTACCTCATTAATAGAGTCTCCTGAATAGAAGATCACCTGACCATCCGCTCTGACGGGGTGCGCGAGGAGCTTCGCGTCCACCTCCCGGGCCTTCATCTGACGCTGCCGGATTTCCTCATCGAAAACGAAATAGCTCTGGTTATGCTCTTTCTCGAGAGCAATGCGGCCGATATCGGTATAAGGGAGAGACTCGTTCACGAAACGAAGTCCCTGCTGATTCACGATCATCGCGCCCCGATAGCCGACATGTGTAAAGTCACCTATCGTCGCGGGAAAGAGTGAGAAACCGTAAGACGCGTGCAGAAACCGCATATCCCGGAGCCCCGCGTGAAGCGGGAGCGCCATGGAAATGCCGTCACCATCGGCACCGGCCGCGCAGACCCGGACAGCGTTCGACATCGTCGGTCTGCAGCGTCGTACCCAATCGGGGCGTCGGAGAAAACCGCCGGAAGCCAGCACCACCCCATATTTCGCCCTGAGGGTTGCCATGCTCCCGCCTCTTCGGACAACGACCCCTGAGACTCTTCCGCCCTCCGTTTCGAAAGTTACCGCCTGAGTGTTTGAGGCGATAACCGCGCCTGATTTCACCGCTTCAGACCGCAGCTTCTCCATCATGGGAACAATCCGATAGGTATGAGCTCTCGGCATACTGATACCGCTTCCGGTATCAACAGCCACTGGGTTGATTCCGTTTGCGGAGAGCCATTCGTAAACCGGATGGGAAAACTTCAGATAGGCCTTCAGGAGCTCGGGATCATTCCGGTAATTTCCCGTCCGGCGCATGTCTTCATAGAAAAATTCGTCTTTATCCCGAATCCCGCGCGCCGCCTGATAGGGTGTCTCAGAAAAAGCAAACACGCCTTCACTCAGAAGCGCTGCCCCGCCGGTGAATGGGGTCTTTTCAAGAATCAGAACGCGCCGGAGACCATTCATGGAGCTGCGGATCGCGGTCATCAGTCCCGCTATGCCGGCACCAACGATGATGAGATCCCAGGGCTCGGTCCGAAGCCTGTCTAAGCCAGAGGAAAAAACGCGCTGAGGCATAGAACCCGACGTCTCTGCGGATAACAGCGCCGCGCCAAGCAGCAGATTTCGCCGGGAAAGTTTCATGGTCTTTTGGATTTCCTGTCAGTTAGTGCTGAAGTGAAATTATAGAAATAACGTTCTGATAAAAATCCCTGAATTTCTCTCTACTTGCCACCGGTCAACTCCCCTAGGGGAGCCGTTTTTTAGAGTCGAAAACATAAGGAAAAACGTTTTAGACATTGATTTGGAGAGGAAAATATCATGGCAAACGTATCACGCCGTAAGCTTCTTGAAGGCAGTATCGGTGCTGGTCTGGCAGGTCTTGCTCTGCCGGCTGTCGCGGTCCCCGCAAAGAAGCCCCGTCATTGGGATGAAACTTATGATGTTGTCATCCTGGGGGCTGGCGGAGCCGGGCTTTCAGCTGCCTGTGCTGCCCGTGAGCAGAATCTGAAAACCATCGTGTTGGAAAAGAACGGATTCCCCGGAGGATCCTCGTTAATTTGTACAGCCATGTTTTCGGTCGCGGGAACGGATTTCCAAAAAGAAAATCACGTTACGAATGACTCTGAATCCCGGTATGAAGCCGATATGCTGAAGCTGGGAGGCAATTTCAATGATCCGGCAGTGGTTCATGCCTTTGTTCACGCCGCGAAAGTTCAGTATGACTGGATGCGGAAAATTGGCCTGAAACCGAGATCGCTGGCGCTCGGCGGCGGGATGACTCGTCCTCGCGGCCATGTTTTCAATCCCCCGCAGGTGATCGACACTCTTCATCGCTACGCCACTCAGCATGGAGCCGTGATCCGCTGCAATACTCCTGCTCAGCATCTTGTATGGGACGAAAATCTCCGTCGCGTAACGGGAGTTCTGACTAAAGATCAGTCAGGAAAAGTTCGCGCGATCAAAGCAACACGGGGCGTCATTATCGCTACAGGCGGCTTTGCCAGGTCAAAGAAAGTTCTTCAGAAATTCAATCCCTACCTGACAAACTGCGACGTGCTCTCCGCCAGCGGTTCAACCGGTGACGGACTGCTTATGGCGCTTGAGCTGGGCGCCGATTTCCGGGATACCGCTTTTATTAAAGACACCTATGGCTCAAAACCCGGCATTACTTCATCGAAAGAGTCCACGACCATCTTTTACAGCGGCGCCATCATCGTGAATAAGGACGGCAAACGCTTCGTTGATGAATCTCAGACCTATAAAACTCTGTCCGACGCCGCACTGAAGCAGCCAAAGGGAGCCTCGTACATTGTTTTTGATTCCAACATCCTGACTGCCGGTCTTAAGGAACCTCAGGGGCGCGAACTCTTTGAGATGATTCCAAAGGGAAAGATCCCGCCCTATGTGTTCTCTGGCTCAACCGTGGAAGAGGTCGCCAAGAAAGCAGGCATCGATTCTTCCGGACTGGCTGAAACGGTCAGGAAATACAACCGCGACGCAGAAACCGGAACCGACAGCGAATTTGGCCGGAAGTCTCTGGCTTCCGGTTTAGGAAAACTCGTCAAGATAGAAAAGGGACCGTTCTATGTTTTCCCTGCTTCAAGCGTGCTTTATGGAACGTACTGCGGTATCCGGATCAATCCGAAGGCTCAGGTTGTCGATGTCTTCGACAACATCATTCCGGGGCTCTACGCCGCGGGGGAAGCAACGGGTGGCGTGCACGGGTCCAACTACATGAGCGGATCGGGTTATGCCAAAGCACTTTCTTTCGGAAGGTTGGCCGCAACAATGATTGCCAAAGAAAAATAGTTTCTTAAAACAATAAAAACAGTTCATCTCTCCTCAAAACTTGAGCCTTCAGTCGTTTCTGAGGGCTCTTTTCTTTGATCTCCTTTATCTGTTTAGACCGCGCCGAATTGCCGTTCGTCAACTCCCCTAGGGGAGCCGATTTTTAGAGTCAGAAATATAAGAAAACGCTTTTGAAGTCTTTTTTTGGAGAGGAAATCAAAATGTCGAATGTATCCCGCCGCAAGCTTCTTGAAGGCAGTATCGGTGCTGGTCTGGCAGGTCTTGCCCTGCCGGCTGTAGCGGTTCCCGCGAATAAACCCCGTCATTGGGATGCAACCTATGACGTTGTCATCCTGGGAGCAGGCGGAGCCGGACTTTCCGCAGCCTGCGCCGCCTGTGAACAGAATCTGAAAACCATCGTTCTTGAAAAAAATGGATTCCCCGGCGGATCGTCTCTGATCTGCACGTCTATGTACGCGGTCGCGGGTACAGATTTCCAGAAGGAACACAACGTCACCAAAGATTCTGAAGCTCTTTTCGAATCGGACATGATGAAGCTCGGCGAAAACTTCAATGATCCTGCTGTCGTCCACGCGTTTGTCCACGCATCGAAAGTGCAGTACGACTGGATGCAGAAAGTGGGACTGAAGCCAAGGGAATTGGCGGTCGGCGCCGGAATGAGCCAGCCTCGTGGACATGTATTTACGGCCCAGAAGGTTATTGAGACGATGTACGGCTATGCTGGGAAGCACGGTGCCGCGTTCAGGTTCAATATGCCGGCCAAGCATCTGGTGTGGGATGCCGACACTCACCGTGTCGTTGGCGTGATTGCCGCCGGGAAGGATGGCAAAGAACATGCCTATCAGGCTAAACGAGGCGTGATTATCGCGACCGGCGGTTTTGCCCGTTCTCCCAAAGTTCTAAAGAAGTTCAATCCCTACCTCACTAACTGTGACGTACTCTCCGCCAGCGGATCTACCGGGGACGGACTCCTGATGGCGCTGGAGCTCGGTGCTGACTTCCGGGACACCGCCTTTATCAAGGCGACGTATGGATCTAAACCCGGACTGACCTCGGTCACGGAATCAACGACGATCTATTACAGCGGCGCCATCATCGTGAATAAGGCCGGTCAGCGATTCGTTGATGAATCCCAGACTTATATGACGCTCTCCGATGCCGCTCTTAAGCAGCCCAAGGGAGCTTCCTACATTGTCTTTGATTCCAACATTCTGAATGCCGCAATGAAAGAACCTCAGGGACGGGAACTCTTTGAGATGATTCCCAAAGGCAAAATCCCTCCTATGTCTTCGCGGGCAACACGCTTGAAGAGGCGGCCACCAAAGCGGGCATCGATCCTAAAGCGCTGACGGCAACGGTGATTAAATACAACCGCGATGTCGATAAAGGAGCTGACAGTGAATTCGGCCGGAAATCCCTGGCTTCCGGAATCGGAAAACTCGTAAAGGTTGAGAAGGGCCCCTTCTATATCTTCCCCTCCTCCAGCGTCCTCTTTGGAACTTACTGCGGCATCCATGGGTCCAACTACATGAGTGGATCGGGTTACGCCAAGGCGCTGTCCTTTGGCCGTCTGGCAGCGACCTCAATTGCCGCGTCAAAGTAGCTGAATCGCGAGATCCGATATTTGGATTTATAAAGTCCACAGGTCATTAAACAGGCCTGTGGATTTTTTATTATTTCCTAATAGCTTTTATTATTTCCTATTAGGAACTCATATTTTCTTATTAATTTCTATCATAAAAAAGCCCCGAACCGGCAATGCCGGAATCCAGGGCTATCGGACAGTCTCGGTCAGCGAACCGTCAGAGGCGGTCACGGTACGGGAGCGTCAGGAATTCAAAGCCAGTACCAAACTTTCTCACGCGGCCGATTCCCGGGAACGGCAGATGACCGCCCGCGAGGAGATGCGTTGAATCCGCGAGTTCCGTGAAGAGATCGATACGTTCCGCCGCGGCGCGCTTCGGGTCCATGTCGTAGCGGGCGGAAATCGTGGGATCTGCGAACTGGACCGCTGCCACGTGAGCGACGTCACCGGCGAACACGATCTCACCCTGCTCCGTGTCGAGCACAAAGAACGCGTGACCCGGCGTATGACCCGGATGGAATTCCGCGGAGAAGTCACCGAAAAGCGTTTCCGCCTTATCGATCAGTTTCAGGTGACCGGCTTCCTCGTACGGGGCGAAGAACTCAGCCGTAGTCTTCCGGGTTTCCTCAGGAACGCCCTCACCCGTGAAGAACTCGTAATCCGTCTTCGGAACCCAGACCTTCGCTTTCGGGAACGCGGCTTCACCGTTATGCGTAAGACCTGAAATGTGATCCGGATGGCAATGCGTAATCAGGACGTCCGTGATCGAAGTCGGTTTCACTTCGGAGAAAAGCCGCGTAAGAGCGAGCCCCTTTCCAATCCCGTAGCCCGTATCAATCACAACCGAACGGCGGCCGCTCTTGATATGGAAGACGTTGACGTAATGCTCGAGCGTATCCGGGGTCTGGCAGCTCTGACGAACCAATTCCTCAATACGTTCTTTAGACGCGAGAGAAAGTCCCGGATCCTGAGCACGGGTGCCGTCAGAAATTGAGGTAACAGTCACATTACCGAACTCGTAATGCCGGATGCCTTCCATGTCCTTTTTATCCATAGTCGTACTTTCCTTCGATTCCGCTCCGAACGGCAGACTGATAGCCGCACCGGCAGCCGCGGCGGCTGAGAGCAGCACACGGCGTGAAAAGGGAGGCTGGCTCATAACACGCTCACTTCAGAGTCTCTAATACGGTGATATTAGACCGGAGAGTAGATGCCGTGAAACTCTGACGGAAAAAAGAATCCTCTCCGTACTCTGATCGCTTTCAGGTGAATTATCAGTTTCTATTATTTGCTATTAAAAACTAATAGATTTTGATAGAAAATATCAGGTTCTATCAGAAGCTATCAGAAAAAACAGAATAAAAAACGATCGTGAAAAAAACGTCATTCACCAGCCCAATACCGGCAAGGCTGCCTAAATCGATCTTCACCAGGACCACGACGCCGGGCGGTTTGCAGAACTGACGAAAAGCCTATTAGCAGCTAATAGGAACTGATAGAAACGCATAGTTTCTAAGAAGAAACTATCAGCCGCTCTTAGAAAGGAGCGTAGCTGCTGTGTTCTGTCAATAAGATTTCCTCACCTTCGCCAAGAAAAGTGCACAAGGATCGAGATTTTCTTCGGGAAGAAAGCTAGGAGGATCAAGAAAAGAGAAGGAACTTTAAGAATTAATCCTGCGACTCGTCGTACGACTAGTTCTTATTCGGGGACTTCCGGAATCCAGGGGTGCAATTCAACAGAAAAAAAAGAAATCCGCACCCTCAACCAAATAAACAAAGAAAAACGATCAGTCCCATGAAAAAAGGCATCTGATCGTCTTTCTGAAGTCTTATCAGATTCTATTAGTTCCTAATAGCATTTATTAGGAACTATCAGAAACGCATAGGATCTCAATAAAAACTATTTGCCGTTTTATTCGGCGTCCTCAACATCGTTCTCAATGTTCTTCAGAACGCGGGCCGGCACACCGTCGACAACGCAGTTATCCGGGACATCTTTCGTGACGACAGCACCCGCCGCCACAACGACGTTGTTCCCGATCGTAATGCCAGGAAGAATCGTCACGTTGCCGCCGATCCAGACGTCATTTCCGATTTTGACGGGCTTCGCGATGCCCATGTGCTTACGGCGGGCAGCGGGAGAGAGAGGATGCCCCACCGACGTGATCAGCGTGTGGGGTCCGATCATCACGTTGTTCCCCATCGTGACAGGCGCGATATCGAGGATCGTGACGTTGTAGTTCGCGAGGAACTCATCACCCACATGAATATTGAGCCCGTTGTCGCAATTGAAGACCGGCAGCACAGTGGGATGCTTGCCGCAGGAACCAAAAAGCTCTCGGACGGCTGCTTCGCGTTCCGCCGCATTCTGCATCGGAATGGCATTCAGCTTCTGGGCGCAGGAAAACGCGTGCAGCTTTCTCCCATCCACTTCCGGATCCATAAAGTCATAAGGGAGCCCCGCGTCGAGCTTCTCAAGTTCAGTCATTGCCATCGAAATTTCTCTCCGATTTCCTGTAACCAATCAACAGCCCCCGATTATAGGAAGAGACGATGTTAGAACTGAGGCTTCCGGAATTTCTATGAGTTCCTGATAGTTCCTAATAGTTTCTGATAGATACGCATAGTTTCTATCAGGTTATATGAAAATAGCGGTACGCCTTGTTTCTGATCGGGGACTCTGGCTTGGCACAAAAATTCACATCCGCCTTTTCATCAAGACACTCCACGGACCGCGTGAGACAGGTACGGTTTCCGTTATATCTGACTTTAAAAGATCGGATGTATACCCTCGACGGCTTCAGCCACGTCAATCGACGAGACGTAGATGAAAATTCCCGATTTTTGGAAGTAAATTTATGATGCAGAAGAATCGCTTGTTTATCGGGTAATTATGTGGTTTTAATAATACCTTTTATGAATAATTAATTAACTTTCTGGTGATTAATTTAAGCAGTTAAAAGAACTTAACATACGCCACTTGACTATGAGCCTTTCCCACTCTCTGAAGCCTCTGCTTTTGCCTCTCACAAACTCTTTCCAAGGCACAGTTTTTTCAATATTATCTTTAGGTAATTATGTTTAGGTAATTTCTTCTAGACCCATACAGACGTAAACAGCACAGGGACCGTCCGCAGGTACGGTAAACGTTATAACTGGCTGACTCCTGACTTCCTCATTAAGGCCAAAACCTATGTACCACCATTCTTTGGTGGACCTGCTGCTTTTCTCCGCTGTCGCTGAAGAGTCCTGTCTTACGCGCGGAGCCAGAAAGGCACATCTCGCGGTTCCAGCGGACCACCCGCTGAAGGATCGGGAGATTGTCGACTTCTCAGAGGCGCTTGAATACGAATTCGTGACGCTCGATCGGAACTTCGCGATGCAGAAGTTCCTCTATGAGAAAGCGGACGAAATCGGTCGCGTCCTGAAGTCACGTCTCGAGGTTGAGGATCCGCTGATTCTGCTCCGCCTCGTGAGCGAGGGGCTCGGTATCGGTGTTCTCAGCCGCAAAGCTTTTACATCGCTCTCAGCGTATGCGAAGGCGGTTCCGGTACGTCTCTCGAACCCCTGGGCTCAGAGAGAACTCCGAATCGCCGTCAACGAGGATCCAGCGCTCCGCGGTCCCTGGACCTCAGCGCTCATCAGCCATCTGACGCGCGACTCGATCGATAACGTTTACCGTACCCAGCTCTTTTGATTCCGTCTATTAATTTCTAATAGGAACTAATAGCTCCTGATAGTTTCTTCATAAAACCTATCAGGAGCTATTTTTCTTACCGATCAAAGCGGGAAAACCTCATACCCGTTGTTCACTCGCTGGAGCGAACCTCGTATCTCAGAAGCCTGAGATTTTCCCTCTCTATGATTTTCTGTTAGTTTTTAATAGATACTATTAGAAACTATCAGTATCCAATAGAAAGTATTGATGTTCTATGAGAAATGGCAGATGACTTTGCACCTGGAGAAGAAACCCAGAATGGGGAAACATCGCTGAGAGAAAAGAGCGGGGAGAGGCCCGACGGCAAAGTGATACGAGGGCGGCAAGAACCGCAAGGAGATTGATTAGCCTGCTATCAGAATCTCATAGAAGCTAATAGCATCTAATAAAACATATTAAATCCTGATAGAAACTCATAGCTTCTATCAGGATTCATGGGTCGAAGGATCGAAGAACGGAATCAGAGTCCGTCTTCCAGAATCTTCACGATCGCGAGGTTGATGATGCCGGAGCGGGTCTGCGCTTTCTTTTCACAGAAGCGATCTAGTTCTTCAAGCAGGGGAACCGGGATCATGAAGGAGCACATCTTTCTCTGAACAGGAGCGTGCTTCTTACGGGCCCGTTCCGCCTTCTGAGGGGCAGCCTTCTGAACGAAATCGCGGATCTGTTCGCGGTTATCAGGCTCTTCTTCAGCCTTCTTCTGTACAGCCGGTTTATTCGTAACGCTAAGATCGATAGACATTGCCGTCTCCTTTGGCTCGTATTTTACTTGGCTAAGACCGTCTGATTCACAAGATGGCGGACTTCAGCGCACGCCTTCTCGTTTCTCGGCTTCATCTCGTAGACAGAGAGGCCGTGATTTCCAGCCTCCTCAAACACGACACGCGTGGTGAGCTTCGCGTCCACGTATTTGATGTCATCAAGGCTCCGCAGGAACTGCACCACCTCATGATCATTCTTCGTCATGCGGGTATGCGCCTGGGAGATGAAGACGTAGGCCTTGAACTTCGCGCCAGCCTCTTCACGAGCCTTCTGAATGACGTCGCGGATGTTAAGCGTGAAAGCGAGAAGGTCGAGTCCGGTCGGACGGCACGGAATGAGGAGCGTGTCGCAGATTGCCATGGAGGCGCGGAGAGCATCCGTCTCACGGCCGCCAACGTCAATCACCACATATTCGTACTTCTCATTCAGTTTTGGAACGCGGTTCAGGATCTCACGACCATCCGTGATGACCTCGGTTCTCAGTTTCGGAGAAACGAGGTTCTTTTCGCGCGACTGAATCGCGAGATTGGAGGAACCCTGCACGTCCGCGTCAACCAGGCAGACTTTCGCTTTTTTCTGCACCAGCAGGTAAAGCGCTACCTGCAGAGCGGCCGTGGTTTTACCCGTTCCGCCCTTAGTGGATGCAACCGCAATGATCATTCGAGCCCCCAGAAAAATGTTTTTTACGATCTGTGCTGTAGATGTCATTTTCTAATAGATGCTAATAGCATCTATTAGAATTTATAGATGTTATTCATAAATATTAATATTTATTGAATAAATCAAATTGTATGCAAAATCCAAAAGCAGCGCAAACAGAGGCAAAAAAACCTACTTAAACGGACACTTCCTGACAGCCGTTCAAAAGAATCAGAGGTGTCAGTCATTTATCAAAAACTATCAAATTCCGGTACGGTAAACGTTATCGGAGGGAAAAACAGGGGCGATCCGGAAAAACCGGTCAGTACTGTTTGTTTCCTCTGTGGACTCAGAGAGTTGGACACTTTTCTTCAATCATCCCTTCATCTGAAGAAAAAAACGGTTGGGTTCCCGTCTCGGAAGATTAGATATACCGTTTACCGTACCCAAAATTGCATTCAATCCGGATCTTTTCAAACCGGGAAAAAGACCTCTGTTATAACGTCTGCCGTACCCGTTTTGAGGAAGAATCCTGATGTAACGGTTGAGCGTCTCCACAGCCGCTGGACCAAGGTCTGATATAACGGAAACCGTACCTCACTATGTTCCGGAAGAGGGAGTGATCGATAACAGATTCCGAACTCCATTCCAGGTGGGTTTTAAGTCAGATATAACATTCACCGTACCTTGTTACCGCAAAAGAGACATATACCGGTCAAACCCGAAAAAAATGATGTCAAAGCCCTTCAGTTATACCGTTTACCGTACCAACGGGAAGCTTAAATTCCGGTCGACTCGCCTTGTTTCCTGCTTTTATCGGTAACACTTTCCGTACATCAGACAATTGAAATTTCTTAATCAATTTTTGTTTAAAATAAACAGGATGTTAAGAGACACATCTTCAGGTAATGGACAATCTTTGCGATAACGTTTACCGTACCCTGATGACTCTGTCGGTATAACGTTTGCCGTACCCGTTTTTCACTTTTTTCCGATCAAAAAACGGTGCATTTAAATTCGATAGATCGATCCGAGAGGACATATAGAAAAATTTAAAGCCTCTTAAATGAACGCATTTTGCCAGTCTGAAAGCTCCAGATATAACGGAAACCGTACCCTGGACCTTCTGGAGTCGGTTATAACGTTTACCGTACCCGAAAAGAAGGTCTTAAAAACGGACGGCGTTTTTTCTCAGAGTGAGTTCTTTTGCATAAAGTAAGAATCGCTTCAGGACTTTGCGGTGATCTTTGCTATACGGTGTAACTTTGACGATCAACGTTTGCTCTGCAGTGCCGTGTTGAGGACTGAAAGACGTTCAAAAAACCGGTTTTTGATTCACCAAAGTCCGGATTTCACTGTGTCATTCTTCTGCTGACTTCTTAGTAACCTGATTTTTCTTGTTTTTTTATCACTTATAACGGATACCGTACCTATAAAGAGATGAAAGAAAGAGCGGTGTTTCTTTTCTTTTTTCTCTTTACTTTACGGTTTTTGTTTTTCTATCTCATTGAATACACGGTAAAAATATTGAATAACGTTTACCGTACCAATCTCTTTTTCTGCTGTTTTTTCAGTCAGATATAACGGAAACCGTACCCGTTACCACACTTCATTCGGGTTGTCCACAGAAATTTGCCGGAATCCTTTCTTTTCTTAATTTTTATCTTTTTAAAACCTTTTCTATATAGAGGGGCCTTAGAAGCAACGTCTACCGTACCCTTGAGGTAACTTCTGCCGTACCGATCGATAACTTTTCCCGTACTTCACGGATAACAGAGACCGTACTGGGTGTTTTTTCGACTTATCCACAGGCTTTCTGACGTTTTTTGCGGTTCTGAGGTGATTTTTGGAGTGGATGTCTGTTGACAGGTATAACGGAAACTGTACCTTTTTTCTTTCTCGGTTTCTTTTTTTCTATAACGTTTACCGTACCTTAAAGGCGATTTTTTAAGAAAAAGCCGGTGTCTTTGGGTTATCCACAGGCTCTCTTCTTTTCTTAGTTTTTATCTTTTTAAATTCTTTTTCTATATAGAGAGGGGCTAGAAGCAACGTTTACCGTACCCCTGGTGCAGCGTCTGCCGTACCGTTTGATAACGGAAGCCGTACCGCGGCTGTAACTTCTGCCGTATCCGACGCTTTTTTTCGGGTTCGAGGCGAGGGGGCAGATTTCTGAATTTCGGCTGGAATTTTCTTCTCTCAGCTAGTACTATGTAATCGGAAGTGTCACCGTTATGCACAGGTTCCCACCAAAAAAATGAGCGGAGAGGCCATCACCTTTCGGCTCGTTTTGTTTATGGGGATTCGAGTTATAACGTTTACCGTACCTGTCAATTTTCCTTGTGGATCTGGGCTATGGCTGAAAAACCGAAGACAAAATACGTTGAATCGAAGGTTGTTCGCTATTCGAATCCGCTCAATCTCACGTCGTATCACCTGGACCTATTCCAGCTGCGCGTGGTGATGAGCGCGATCGCAAATGTGTCCAACGTTGACGCCATTGATCCGAACAAGACTTACTTCGTGAACGCCACCGACATCATGGCTCTCGGTACCCGAAAGCAGGAGGTGTACGCGGCGCTTCGCAAGGTGTCGGATTCGCTCTTCAACGGATTCGCCACGATTCAGATGCGGTCGATTCAGAATTTCCCGGAACTTCAGGCGGCTTTCAAGAGTTCGTATGACCTCTTCCGGAAGGATCCGACAAAGCCGGTTTTCGAGCGTTTCCACTTCCTCACGTCTGTCACGTACGCGGAAGGGCATGGTCAGATCGGTTTCCGTTTCACCCCCGCCTTTATCCCCTTTGTTCAGAGACTGAAGGAGCAGTTCACTGAGTTCAACCTCATGGAACTCACGGGTCTGCGGAGTGTGTTCGCGATCCGCATCTACACGATGTGCCTTCAGTACCAGAATCATCCGGACCGGACGTTCTTCACGACGTTCGAGGAACTGCGCAATCTCCTTGATTTAAAAGACGCTTATACGCGTTTCGGGAATTTCAAGCAGCGCGTGCTCGACGTCGCTATCCGCCAGATCAACAGCTCGGAATTCACGCGTTTCAGCGTGGAACTTGAGCTGATCCGGGGGGCTCACAACAAGGTGACACAGCTGAAATTCCATCTGTCGCCGAAGAATCATGTGCAGCTCGCGCGGGATGACGATGATTCGAAGAAGTCCCGCCGCCGGAAGACCTCCGTCATGGATTCGCTGGAACTCGATGATCATCAGGCTGTGCTGACCGCGCGCCAGGTTTCGTACTACGCGGATCTGCTTGGCGGCGCGAATGAGACGTACGCGGAGAAGAAAGGCTACAAGTCTCACGAATTCTTTAACTGGCTCCGCGCGAATAAGTTCGCTCCGAAGGGGCATTCGATCGAGGAATTTGTCGAATGGCTGAAACTGCACCTCGCGGAACCCGCTTTTGTGCAGAAAGTCTATGTGCCGTGGCTGAAACAGCTGGGGTTCAAGCCCCGTAAGCCGAAGGTCGACGCGGCTGCGAAGCGGGCGGCCCAGAAAGCGGCGGCTGAACTCGCGGAACAGATGGCAGCTGAGGCCGCCGCAATGGAACCGATTCTCGAGCCCGAAATCGTGGAAGAGACGCCGAAAGTGAAGAAGACCGCGGTGAAGAAAACCCGGACCACCAAGGCGAAAACCACTGCCGCGGCGAAGACTGCGAAAACAGCTAAGTCCACTAAAACCACGGCAGCGAAAACCACGAAGAAAGCGGCTACAGCCAAAACCACGGTGAAAGCGGAGACGAAAACCACGAAGACCGCGAAGGCCGTGAAGACCGTCAAAGCGAAAACCACGCGGATCGCGAAAAAGAAGACTGAAGAGTAAAAAGCTCTGAAGCGAAGACCGTCAGAAATCACCTGACGGTCTTTTTTTATCGGAGGAGGTCATGAAGTTCGAGAAGCCGGATTCCAGCGGTTTCCGCGAAATTCCGGGCCTCATCCGTGTACCCAGCGAGGCTCGACGCCGCAAGGTCTGTGCGGCGGTCATCCCGGCCTTTCAGCGCGATTAACGCGAAGCCCCGCAGCGTCGCCTCTCCCACGGGGACCGGATCAGATGACGCGAGCCCGATCAGCCAATCCGATTTCGAGGCGTCTGTCAGGGCGAAAAGGGTACGGGAATCGCTCTGAACCCCTTCCAGCAGCCCGCTTTCCTCCGGCATAAAACGGAGCCTGGAACGGCGTCCCAGACGCGTCAGCGCGTCAGAGGATGCCAGAGCGAGGGGTTCACCGAGAATCGCATTTAAACGCGTTTTAAGCCCGTTGGCACCGTTTCCTGAACCCATGAAGAGGCACCGGTACCAAAGCTTCAGAGCGGGGCTTGAAAGCCGGTAAAGGCCCTTTCTGCCGTCCTTCGGGACACCGCAGGGGAAGATCTTCGTGACGAGACCTGACCGGACGAGACCCGCGAGGTATTTGCCGCATTTCGCCTCGGTTTCACCGATCCAGGCGGCAATCTTTCCCGGGGTATCGCATCCACGAGCGACAGCCGACATGATGGAGTGGTAGATCCGGGGTTCCCGGAACGGGGTTTCGGTCGCGAGGCGCACCGCGAAGTCAAAGACACTGCCTCGGGTGAGGAGACGCGAGAGATTGGCGTCCAGCGTCTCCTCCCGATCGAAGAGCGCGAGAACACCGGGAACGCCGCCAAAAAGCGCCCAGACAGTGAACTGATCGGCTGTCGTCCACCCGGGGAAGAACGCCGGCATATCGCGAAGCGAGAGCCCCGAAAGCTCGATCGTCGTATTCGGAAGGCCGTAAAGCGGGCTCTTGAAGCCGGACACCGTTTCCCGCATCCAGGCGACTCCGCCGCCTGAGAGGATAAGAGGGCAGGGGGAGGGCGTCCGAATGGACTGAAAGACGCTCCGAAGCACGGCGGGGAATTCCGGCACCGCGCCGCAGAGCGCTTCAAACCGGTCAAAGGCGATCGCGGATCCGGTTTGAAGAGCCGCCTCAAGCGCCGATTTCAGGGCGTCTTCCCAGGAGGGAAATTCCGCTTCATTCTTCCCGAAAAACTGATTGAAGTTCGAAGTTAACCTTCTGAGGAGCAGCCGGCCATTCATGTCCGCGGCCTCAAAACGGAAGAGACGCCTCTCTTTCGCAGCCTCTTCAAGGAGCGCGGTTTTACCGACACCGGTCTCGCCTCGCACCGTAATGAGGTGAGGTCCTGGCGCTGAAAGTAATTCCTTCAGTCTTTCGGTTTCGCGGCTTCTGCCGATTATCAGGCGATCAGACATGTTTTTATTTTTAAAAAATACTCATAAGTAATATACCAAATAGTAAAACACTATTTCCACCCATTTTTCAGGTTTTTTCGGGTCAGGCAGAAACCGTTCAGAACGACGGCTATTTAATAGAAACTAATAGAAAATATTAAATACAATTAAATCATATAGTTAAATAATGCTTCAAAAGTTCTGTGAAAAATGTCTTCATTTCACGTGAAACATTGATAATACATAACAATTTGATTACAAACAAGTTTATTGATTTAAAAAGTTAAAAAAACAGTGTCGGGTGACGCTCTCGGATTTTTTTGAGCTCCAGATATAACGGAAACCGTACCCATTCCGACACGGGAAGGTCTTCGACCACCTGTGTCGACGCTGTGAACGGAAGCCAAAACGCAAACGTCCCAAAAAGAAAAGCGAAATGGCTAGCGGTCAGAGTGTCAGGACTGCCGACGCCGGGTGTGGAGGCGATTGATGGTCGATCCCGCATCATTTATCAGCATCTAATACATACTGATAGAAACGAATAGTTTCTATTAAACAGGTACGGAATCCGTTATCCCTCAGTCAGGAGCGAGCGGCGGCGGAGTAACTGAGGGGATCAGGACATCTGAAATCGGCACTGCGGCCGGGATCATTCAGATAGAACGGAAACCGTACCCATAGCTGAAGATCTTCTGGCAGCAGACTTTGACTTCGTTACCTTCATCCTGAGTGAACAATGTGAACCGGATCGACGTGAAACTCTTCGGGACGGCTGAGTCGCGGATATGGCGAGCCCCGTGATCGATAACGTTTACCGTACCCAATAAGGAGCTTGGGGATGCCTCGACGGTTTTAGTCTGATCGTCAGGCTTCACTTTCGATATAACGGAAACCGTACCTATCAAAGAGACGGTCTTCGAAAGGTTCTGGATCCAGGTTTGGAGGAGGGCGAGGAGCTGCTAATGTTCACAACACCCTGACTCGGGATGTCATCTTCCTTAAGAGAGGTATTGGGAAAAAGGGCTGCAGAGGATCTGTGTCAGAGTCAGAAGGCTAGAGACCCCAATTCCGTTTGGAACAGGACGGGAATCGGCCTTTTATCAGCCTCTGATAGAAGCTAATAGAAACTATTAATGGGGCGGCAGTTCAGGATGACCTCGTCAGAAATAACGGAAACCGTACCCTGAATCGGAATCTGAGAGAGAACGGAGAGAAACCAGTTGCAGCTGAGACCGTACCGAATCAGAAAGCGATCGGACGCTCAATTCTTCGTTATAACGTTTACCGTACCCGAAGCGGAATCGGTTCAGGTTTTCCTGGAATCTTGTTCACCCGCGATCGCTCTATTAGCTTCTATTAGCAAATCATAGAAACGCATAGAAGCTGTCACTCGAGAAAAGACTCCGGAATGGAACGATAAGAGGTGGGGGTGGGTCAGAAATGATCCACGCGCTTTGGAACGATCGCGTTTCAGGACTTCGAGCCCCCAATCTGGTACGGTAAACGTTATCGGACGAATGGAACCCGATATAACGGAAACCGTACCCATCAACGCTGACATTGCGGAGGTTCGTTGTGGCCAAAGCCTTATGAGCTACTATCAGCTTCTAATAGAAACTCATAAGGGGGAGCTGGTCATTGGGAGTTCCAAACACGTCGTGTGGGGCGCTTTGGAGCTTTAGCAGGACGCAGTCATATAAGCTCTATCAGCAAATAATAAAAACTCATAGAAACTAATAGAAAATATTAGGAGGTCATTGCGTAAACGGACTGGGCCCGGAATCGTGTCGAACGAGGGATGCCTGGATTGAGGCAACCGGACCAGCGATTCGAGGGCATGAAGCCGTTATATCGGATACCGTACCTGAAAGCGGATCCAGTTGGCGTACATTCCCGATGCCTGCAATCGACTGGATCGCGAATCAGGCGCTGCGCCTGTTTTCGACCCGCTTAATAGAAGCTATCAGTTTCTATCAAAGAGAATCGTTGCCCGGGAACAGGCGATTTCGCTCAGATTCCGACACTTTGTCGTCACGTGCGTATCACCGCATAAATTCCACTTATAACGTTTACCGTACCTTCTTAAGAAGGCCGATGCGCATTTGTTTTGCCAAGATTCAGACTCACACTTGGAATCCAGTGATCTGATTTCAATTAATAGATACTGATAGTAAATATCAGTATGTATCAGTAAATCATAAAGAACTATGAGAAGGGAGGTCGGTCACGGCATTATGAGAAAATGACGGCTCAAAAGTGATTCAAAGCAATGGAAGAAAGATGGAACTCTTTGTGAAGACGCTTCACGAGCTGACGCCGGAGGAGCTCTTTGAGATTTATAAGCTCCGGGTCTCAGTGTTCGTCGTGGAGCAGAAGTGCCCGTACCAGGAAGTGGATGACGCTGATAAAGTCGCATATCACGTCTGGCTGAAAGATGAAGACGGGATTCAGGCGTATCTTCGCGTGCTTCCGAAAGGAGCGACGTTTGATGAATGTTCAATTGGCCGGGTGATCGCGGTGAAACGCCGCTGCGGTCTCGGCACTAAGATACTGGATGCGGGTATCCAGGTGGCGAAAGAAAAGCTTCACGCCGAGAGTCTCACGATTGAGGCTCAGGTTTACGCAAGGAAGCTCTACGACAACGCCGGCTTTGTTCAGGTGTCAGACGAGTTCCTCGAGGATGGAATTCCGCATATCAAGATGCGCCTGACACTCTGAATCAGACCGAGAGGCTGACCGGTTGTTTGAGAAAAGGCTTTGGCCGTGAGGCTGAAGCCTTTTCTATTAGGAACTATGAGTTTTTATAGAAAGTCTGATAGCAGCTATCAGAATTTCAATCGAGCTTTATGTCTAAACACGAACTCTTGCCGTTGGGAGTGTTGGTTCGACGCCAATCATGATTGATTTTCTATCAGGAAATCATAAAAACTAATAGGAATTAATAGGTACTAATAGAAACTGATAAGAAATCTGTCAACGGTTCTTTTGTCGATTCCGGTCCATAAAGTCTTTTCTATGCGACATAAAGTGACGCTCCAACGTGTATGTCTGACAGTTATTGTCTCCGCGCAGCATCAAATAAGGTTATTGATCACGCCTCAGGTACTGAGCCCTGTGGCACTAGACGAGCCTATCCGTATATGGAATCTATGATTTACTAATAGCTGCGAATAGGAAATCATAAAAACTGATAGTTATTGAATAACTTTTGGGATTCCCAGTTGCGCTCATGCGGATACGGACTGATAGAGAAACACACTGTACAAACAAATAGGTTCGCCTGAAGGACTACCTTTTCCGATACGATTGTGAGACACTAAGCCGTTTGAATTTTTCGCATTGGAGAACGGAGTGTGAACATTGCTCTTTTCTCCTGATCTCAACAGTAAACGGAGCTCTCGTATGAAATACGAAGTTGCAATCGAACCGGGCAGCGGCGCCTATGCTTTCAGTCTCACTGTTCCTGATCTGCCGGGCTGCTACGCTGTCGGCAAGACGCTGGAAGAAGCGATGCGTAATCTCAAGGAAGCCTCTGTGATTTGGGTTAAAGGCGAACGCGAAGCCGGACGCCCGATTCCGCCTCCGTCTGACCTCAGCGCGCTGAAGAAGCATGAGGAATATGCCCATCAGACGTGGACCGAAATCAATATTGACACGCAGGGACCGGAAGAAGTGATCGCCGGGATCTGAGGCACGGTCGAAACGTAAAGAAAGATTTCTCTTCAGATCGGCTTCAGATAGCTGTGATGTACTGTCCTTAATTGAACCTTTTCAAAGTTATGGAGAAACTCATGGCTGATGTTGTAGTCCTGCTCGAAGTCACTCTGCTTGATGGACAGAAAGACGGTTTCCTCGCTAAGGCCGAGCAGATTCAGTTTCACCTCGCTCATGTTCCGGGCTTCGTTCGCGCTGAACGTTTCCAGTCCGTGTCCGAACCGAACAAGGTCCTGAGCCTCTCGGTCTGGAAGGATAACGAATCCGTTAAGGCCTTCCTCACCTCTGAAGAGCACCGCAAAGCGCAGCGCGAATCGATGGAAGGCGTGTTCTCAGATTATCGGATTACGGTGGCCTCCGCGGATCGTGTTTTCTCGCCGCACGAGCACCACTGATAAACCATTCATTGGTTGACCTGAGCAAAGAACCGGCACTCTTTTCGAGTGTCGGATTTTTTGTCTCTGGCGGTTACAGAATTTCTGTCTGATATAAAAACTATCAGGAGCTAATAGGAACTATCAGGATTTATGGAGAAGCTCATAGAACTTAATGAAAGTGAGGAGACAAGGCGCATTTCGAATGAGGGAGTTAGATGATCTATACCGGGGTCTGAGTTCCCGATGGAGATCTTCCCTGCCACCCCAAACAGACCGTGGATCTTTCAAGTTTCGATCTATAAAAACTAATAGCAAATATTAGGAAATATCAGAATCTCATAAGAACTGATAGAAACTATTGGATTTCTGATAAATAGCTGCGATGATTCCGAATCAGAATCCTGATCTCGCAGAATGTCGTTTAAAGTTCTATTAATGTCGCTTAAGCGATAAGCCCCGTACATAAACTGACTCCATCGGAAATATTGAGGTCCGCGTTGGAGGGACCAAAAAGATGGATTCAAAAAATCAAACGGCCGCGATGGGGATTCTGCTCACCATCAGCGCGGCGCATTTCCTGAATGATCTGCTTCAGTCCGTGATCCCGGCATCGCTTCCGGTTCTGAAGGAAGCGAACGCGCTCACGTTCGCT
>OGCQ01001705.1_pt1 | contig 25294 bp, 23 predicted proteins | sample 1570161 | NCBI WGS metagenome assembly OGCQ01 (sample SAMEA4384402, study PRJEB24528) | human gut metagenome
TAGAGCAGAGGACTGAAAATCCTCGTGTCGCTGGTTCGATTCCGGCTCTGGGCATGTTTTAATGTAAATATGGGGTATTAGCTCAGTCGGTAGAGCACTTGACTTTTAATCAAGTTGTCCGGGGTTCGAATCCCCGATGCCTCACTACTTTTTAAGAGCACTGTCAGTTCGACAGTGCTTTTTTCGTGTCCGGAAAGCCGCTTAAAATAAGGCTTTTCCGGGTTTTTGTAATTTTTTACAAGTGTGTTTGTTTGATTGATTTTTGCGGATTTTTTGACTACACTTTGACTACACTCTGGCTAAATAAGAGCTTGCTCCACCTTTTTCCGCTTTTCCTCTTCTGTATTACGGTCAAAACAGTAGTTTTTTAATGTTGTCCGTTCGTCGGCATGTCCAACCAGTTCCCGTACCGTATTAATGTTCACATGTGCATCCAGCAAGGCAGATATGTAAGTTTTTCTGACCTTATGGGAGCTTTTTACCATCGTGCCAGACGCTTTACAATACTTTCGGAAAAGGTATGCTACTGCATGTTGGGGGAGAGGAGTACCATTTAAAGAAAAGATATATCCTGTTGTGGCGGCTCCGACTTCTTCCTGCCTTTTCCGGGCTGTTGCTATGATCTGCTTTGCTTTTTGGGTAAGAATGACCTGCCTGTCTCCATAGTCAGTTTTGGTGTGTTCAATGACCTTTTTAAGATCTTTGTTATACATCCGCTGTATATGGATATAATCCGGGTTTTCAATGTCTTCATACCGGACAGCACACAGTTCCCCTATCCGCAAGCCCGTCTGAAAGGAGAACAGGACTGCAAGAGGTGCGAGGTCATAACGGCGGTTGTGGTCATGATAGTCTTTCCATGCCATCTCTGACACGGCCAGTTCTTCATCTGTTTGGTAAACCTGCGTTGCATCGGGTTTCTTCTTGACTTTTCGGAACATCCTCTTTCCGTCGATCATTACCTGCTTAAATGGGTTTTCTGAAATAAGACCCAGGTCAACGGCATAATCAAGGGCCTGCCGTATAATCACGGTGCTGTTGTAATACTGCGTTTTGGTCATGGAATGTGTTTTTATGAGTTCATGAGCCCAAACGTCCAGAACCAGCTTATTAAGCCGTTTAAGGGGCTTTCGGATGATTGGCGTACCAAGATAGTAACTCTTCCAGTCGGAGTCTATACGGTTGATATAAGTCTCTGAGTTGGTGTGTAAAGCCTTGTAGGAAAGCCATTTCGGATAAAAATTTTCAAGTGTTACCTGGTCTTCTTCGTCATACCAGTCAAGACCATAATGGTCTGCAAGAGCTTTATAAAGACTTTCTTCAGAAGTTTTGACGATCAGCCGTCTTCCCGACTTGCAACTTTCGTCTGCAACGTAAGTCCGCCATCGGTTATCTTTTCCGGTCTGTGCAATCGTGTACGGGTGTAAAGGTTTCAAGGTGTTTTTTAATTTTTTAAATGATTTTCTTTTCATGGAATTTTTCAGTTTTTCCATGTCGCTCGGTGTAATTATATCATTTTTAAGAGCCAGTTCAAGTATTTCTAAGTTTCCACTGTCATTTCTCATGATGCAGCATCATTTTTCAACGCAAAATAAAAAGAGGATATTTTTATCAACAAGACGATACAAAACAATACATTACCATACATTCCGTTGAATAAATATCCTCCTATTATTTAGTTTAAATTATTCTCTGTGAAAAGAATTTTTGTAGTAAATATCGAGCTTGTTACTAAGTTCTACGTAGTAGCTTACAACTTCATTTTCTTTTGTTGCCAGAATAGAGAGAGCTTCACCTGTAGAAGTAGAGAAGGTCATTTCACAAAACTCACTCGTTCCAGTAGACATATTTCGGCGAAAATCAAGTGTATCGGTTACCCGTTTTGCTTTCTGGGCGGTTTTAACAAAGTTTCCTATAGCTAAGAGATATTTACATTTCTGAATATTTTCTTCAAAATTGTTTTTTAACTCCGCTACACGTTTCTGATCTGTCATGATGATTCCTCCTATATAATTTAATTATTTGAACTGGCAGGGAAGTCCTGCCAGACATTAACAAAAATTTGAATAAAAGTTAAGATTTCCAAGTACAAAGTTTTTTGTAGTCCTCTTCGCTTATAAAAGGATTTACTTTAGGCCGTTCTAGTGAAGGCTTAATTTTGGATAGTATGATGCCAGTTGAGGGCTCTGTAGTTTCGATCCTTTTTAAAAAAGGCATAAATTTTTCCACACGGTTTTCGATATCTTTATCCGAAATGGGAGTCTCAGAAATGAGCCCGTCAAGAAGGTCATTCTCGTAAACAAAAGCGTGTGTATAGCGATGGGATTGCTGATCCCAGATAGCGACTGAGATCTCTTCGAAATCCATCTGTATGTATGTTTTGCATCGACGCTGGAGCTGAATAAGTGGTTCATAATGGTTGTTGACTAATTTCCCGAAATAGCTTTCCATGGAAAAAGGCGTTGTCAGAATAATCAGTTTACAGTTGATGTATTTATTCTTATATCTAGCTCCAACAGCACTGGCTGTGTTATTATCGAGAAATTTTAATAAGTCACTGGTAGCCATAACTTCTGGACGCATTTCATCTGCAATAATGCAAGGCTGTTGACGGTACTCATCCATGGGATTTTTACTTCCTGATGTCACGTAATATGGCATCCCCTGTGTCCGAGCGATTTTTTTCGCAAGAGTGGTTTTTCCACATTCTGAGACACCGGAAATAAAAATTACATCAGTATTACGCTCGGTTTCAGTTAGTGACAGATACTCAGCCCTTACTTTGAAGGCATCTGTTATTTCACGAAAATGCTTAGCGATAAAAACCCGGTCTATTTTTTGTGTATAATCAAAGGGCTGAATTTCTCCATCCACAATCTGCTGGATAATGTCCGTGAGTTGCGCTTTGCTCTGGTAATTGTTGATGAAAGCTTCATAGCTAAAATTTGAAAAAACACTGTCGGGAGAGTACTGATATTTTTCAGGGGCATTCCGATGAATAAGGTAGGCACACGCATCATTCCATGAGCCTTTTATTTTGGAAATAAAATTGGAACCTAGTCCAAACCATCCGGCGACACATTCCAATTTTTGGGGCTGATTTTCCTGAAAGCGCATAATTAAATGAATATGAGCGGGTTTCAGAGATCCAGATACATGTTTTGGATTATTGTGTTCATCGTTTTCGGTATAGCGATCCTGATCATGAATGATATAGGCATACTCTTTTATGCAAGTTCGTTCATTCAACATAATATCAAGTTCTTCGAGATTAATAATTTCGTCGTTCGTATCAGGATGCAACAAGTGACTGACCACTTCACAACTCCTGATGGAAGTCCTTTTTTTCATAGCATTAATCTCCTGTTACTACAATTACTACAGCTCGGAGACAAGCCCTTTCCGAGCTGTAAAGCCTTGTAAATACTGGGCTTGAAGGCAATTTTCGTGTTACTACAGAAAAATGTTTTTTCCGTCCTCCGCCCGTGGGGCTTTGGACGGTGCAAAACATTTTTTAAAGAATAGAACGTGCGTTCAAATGTTTCAAGGTAGCCCAATATTTTTCAGAAGCCAAGATCTGCGCCAGATTTGGATATACGATCGGAAAGGCTGAAAGAGGAAGTGCGATAAAAAGCACGCCATCCAACAGCCAGACCCCCGAGATAAGGACATGATAGTCAAAATCACTTGGAATCAGATGATGGCAAGCATGATAAACGAGTGCAGCATCGAGTTCTTTTGCAAGAGCATCACGAAGCACCCGGTTAAGCGGAATGGTTCGCGAATTCCATTTTTCGTGAAGATTGTATACTTGAACTCGTAAAAACTGCATGTGGATCTCTGAAAAATAGAGGCAAGGCATAAACCCATCATGAGCGATGAAAAAGCTGTCAATCACAGAACCAAAGATTTTTTCACAGCCAGAGGAAGTGTTAATCAATCGGTTGGCATAAAAAGAAAATTGATCTCGGAAAGCTTCTGCGTTGCGGATTTCCCACCATGATGGGGTAGCTTTAGGCTTATCCGCTTTGGGTGGTTTTGCATGTTCTGAAAGGGATTGCCCGTCATTAGTTGGGGAGGGGGCTTGCGCCCGATCCCCTTTCCACATTTCACTGTAAGCGTTGCGGAGAGCTTTAAAAAAAGCTAAAAAATTGTTTTTCATAGAGATATTCCTTCCTCATTCAAAGAGTGTTTCGAGCAGATCGGACACAACAGTTACTTCGGAAACTTTGCCATTTTCCAGTGATAAAGTGATAAGCGCGCCCCAGTGGATTTCTGCAAGAGCTGAATCAACTGAATCAACTGCGGATTCCAAAACGGTGATTTTTCGAATGCTGTTTGCTTTGCTTTCTTCCAGCGGCAAATAGGTGAGTTTGTACGCATTATCCCAGGAGATGGTCTCCCCGTTGCTGTTCACCATTGATCCAGCCGGACGCTGGCCGTTATCCAGCAGAAGGCACTGGATAGCGGAGTTCTTCTTTTTCTTCATATTTTTGTGCTCCTTTCGAGGAATTAAAAAATTTTTTTGTTACACTATGAAAGGTAATGGGAAAATAATTTTGCGACACAAAAATCAAAAAAATTTTAATTTTTTCCGAATTTTTTCAAGGAGCCGACGCTTGCGGGCGTTGAGTGCAGATCGAGAAATTCCATACTTGCGGGCGCATTCCTCCTCCGTATATTCCAGCACATACAGATCACAAAGAATATCGAATTCTTCAGGAGTGCAAAGGGCGCGTATTTCGTCGATCAAGCTGTTGGTAATGCTGCTTGGCTCGGGATTTGGAAAGCACGTCTGAGAAAACTGAAAAACCAAATTCAGATCAGAAGAGTCTGAATCGAAGCTTGAATACGTGGAATCCAGCGAGCACATTTTTTTTCTGTGCAGTCGTTTTGTGTACTGTTCATGATAAAAATTCTTTTTAAGATACTGGCCGACTTCATCGGTAATTGAGAGTGTTTCACCGGAATTCCTTAGTGTCAAAGAATATTCTCCGGTGCAAGGATCTTGGGAAAGGATATAGTCCTCTGTTTTAATTGGTGACATAAAAATGTCCTCCTTTACTGTTACTCCGCACGAAGGCGGGCACATGTAAAGGAGGATTCGTAAACGTTCCGGACAAAAATTATATGGCCAGGGGGAAGATAAAAATATATGGTTTTAATAAAAATTAGAGGTTTTATCAAAAAAATTGTTTATTAGAATGGAAAAGAGAGGTAAGGATAAGTGTTAATTTGTGCACTTAAACTAAAAATAGATAAAAATAGTATTTTATAAAAATGGCAAGGGGAAATATAAAAAGGGGTCAGGGTAAAAAAATAGATGGGTCAGGGTAAAAAAGGATGGGCTAGGGGTAAAAAATGATAGGCTAAGGGTAAAAAAAAACAAGGCCAGGGAAGAAATTAAATAAGTCAAGGGTAGAAAAAAAGTCTCAGAACTTCTGACTGGAAGTACTGGGACTAAAAAAGAAATTTCCTATTTAAGTGTATTTTTCACAGCGGGTTATCAGGTAAGATTCGAACAATGTCCTGAATAGGTGCGTCTAGGATCAGACATAAGGTTTCGATAGTGTGAAGTGTTACGTTGCGATTGTGTTTAAGAGAATCAAGAGTTCCCTTTGAAAAATGGAACTGATTGATAAGTTGATAGGTGGAGATATTCTTGCGTTGCATGGTTTTCCATAACGGGCTATAATCAATCACAGAATAACACCTCCCACATACAATCTTATCTTTAAGTATACGGGTGGGTAAAATCGTTGACTATACCCGACATAATGGGTATAATTGAGAAAAGAAATTTATAAAGAGGGAGGAAGACATAATAATGAAAAAGCTTGCAAAGGGAATGACAGCCATGTTTCTTTCGTTGGGGATTGTATTTTCTGGAATACCAGAAGATATCGCACCGATAGAAACAACAGTTACAGTTCAAGCGGCAACAAACAAATTGACATTGAATGTGACAAATAAAAACATCTATGTTGGTGCGTCTGCAAAGCTGAATGTTAAAGCTACAAAAGGAGCGAAGGTTACTTATAAAAGCTCCAATTCTGGAGTTGTTACTGTAAATAGCAAGGGAATGATTAAAGGTAAAAAAGCTGGAATAGCCAAGATTACTGTAATTGCATCGAAAGCAAAGTATAAAACGGTTAAAAAAATAATCACCGTCAAAGCGATTAAGCAAAAGCAGAAGATTACAGCTTCAAATGTTTCTGTTTATTATAAAAGGGGACGTTATCTTGGAGCGAAAGCAAAGACGGGATTAACATATAAATCGTCGAACAACTCAGTTGTAAGTATTAGTTCTAAGGGGTATATCACCGGAAAGAAAGTCGGAACTGCAAAAATTTATATTACTGCAAAGGCGACTGGTACATATAATAAAGCAACTAAAACTGTGACAGTTAAAGTTGTTAAGAAACCTAGTGTTCCGGTAAAGCCAACGGTGACACCAAGGCCAACGGCAAAACCGACTGCAACTCCAAAGCCAACAGCGGCACCAAAGCCGACAGCTACACCGAAACCAACGGCGACACCAAAGCCGACAGCAACGCCAGCTCCAACAGCGACACCTACACCGATTCCAGTTGTAGAGCCTAGCGATGCTCAGAAGGCTGAGATTGATTCTTTGTGTAGTAGGGATTATAAGTTACCATACACTTATGTAAGTAAGGATATGTGCAGTGCTTCTTCATTCAAATTCACATCTGATAAGTCACTTGCTAAGAAGGGTGGATATTGCTATGTGGAATCTTGTGATCTTTCTCTCGTAGAGGTATATCCACCTGCTGATAATGATTCTGTTTTATGGATGGATGTGGTTAGGGCTGATAGTGGGAATGTTGGAAAGAAAGTTAAGGTTACGTTCTCTATGGGTAGTTACTCTAAATCTTGCTATATTGAGATTGTAGGGTTAGATGCCGATTGGGATACTGTACCGGAGGAGGATGTTGCTAAGGCAATCATCGATCGTTCTGACCTTGCTGACGAGGTAGTTCGTCTTATCAACGAATACCGTGTATCTAAAGGATTAAACGCTTTACAGTATGAGGAGCGAACTAGGTTACGTGAGGCTTCTGTTGTGTCTGGTGTATCTATTTTAAATGCTTGTAAGAATGATTGTCCTAATGTTGTAAATGTATTGGCTGCTCATGGAAGTGCTGAAATTGGTTGGGGAAGTACCAGTGCTTGTTATGATGCTAAGCATGTGGTTGACGCTTGGAAGAATTCAGCTCTTCATAATGCTAATATTTTGGATAAAGATCTCAAAACAATTGCATGTGCTTATTTTATAGGAGGATATGAGTATTCAACAACTGGTAGGGTTTACGATTATACTTCTGTTAAGGTATCGTTGTCTAGAGCATCTTTAGAAAAGCTGAATTCTTATTCAGATGATTTATCTGATGAGAGTATTTTATCAAAAATTGATGGGTATGTTAACAGTAAAGAAGAATTGGATAAATATGCTTCATGGTTTTATCATCCTAAGGGAACTTCTGTATCTACTCAGTCTTTAGTACCAGAGGAATCTTCTGACTTTATTGATAGCCCTGTGGTTGACTTTTCAGATGGTATAAATGTTGAATCCGCTCAGGCTGATACTTCATTTTCAGATGATTCTCCTGATTTAGAAGAAGTACCGGAAGAATCTTCTTTTAATTCTTCGAAACAAACAATAGAATAACTTGTTAATTCATTCCCGGCATCGTTTAAAGGTGTCGGGAATTTTTGTTAATAGTTTGGTTTTGGCTTGGTTATTATACACAATATCCCCCAGCTGTCAAACCTGCTTCGCACCGCTGGGCGGCTTTGGGCTTGACTGCCGGGGGATATTGTGTTTCTGGTAGTCAAGCAAAATCAAACAGAACTGTAAACAGCAGGGTGTTTCAATATTTATATTGGAAGAAAAAAATTTTTCTTGTATTATTAAAGATTTTTTTGTAAAATATTTTTGAAAGTAAATATAAGAAGTTAACAAGCTGTTTTTTGACTACACTTTTGACTACACTTGTAAGAACGGCATGGAAAACTCCTTTCTTTTAAGGCTTTTCAGGTGAGTGGTCGGGTTCGAATCCCCGATGCCTCACTTTTTAAGTGGATCAGATAAATTCCCATTTATTGCTCAAGGCAGTAGGTGGGAATTTTGTTTTATATCTGTGCGAGTATAGTATAAAGGAAGACGGTTACGTTGTGATTCAGCGTAACCGTCTTTTTTATATCATAGAAAATTACGTACTGACGAACGAATCAGCAGAGCCATCGAGTAGGATTTCAATGGTAGGAGTATGTCAATGCGATAAAAAATTATTATGGACATTTTCGACAAAAAATGTTCACTTTGCGACAAATTTGACAAAGTTCAAGAGATAAAAATGTTATATAATTAGAGCATAGCTGTACAGTATTAAGACTTTATCATAAGAATGAGCAGGAAATCTGTTATGATCAGGATTACCAGGAAGACAATACAGATGGTCATAGAATAGATATTCTGGATCTGGTTTGGATTCTGCGGATCACATTTAATCTGAACATGCTTTCCGGGGGCTTTGCCGAGGCGTAAAAACTCGATTCGGTCAGCTGTGTAGTCTTGTTCCTTGTAGGTGTAAGAGTACTTCACATAGTTATGATAATTGGAACTATGAGGCTTGTTAGGATTATTTGAGCGGCTGACAGATGATATAACAGCATCTACAGGTACGTAATCATGATATTTTATGGCGGAACAGATAGTTATTGCCAGAAAAAAAACAGTTCCGATTACGCAGCAGCCCAGAATAACCGGTAAAATTTGGCGTGCTTTTGGATTTACGGTGACACTCATGATTTTTCTCCTTTCTTGGTTGATAGTCTGATAATTTACGGGGGATTAATTATAAATGATTTCGAATGATCTCGAAAATTTATAATTGATGAACATTATAGCATAGTACAGCAGAAGGGAAAAGTGCTTATGAAGAGAAAAAGTGCATCAAAAAAATTGCTGCCGCTGATGCTGATCCTGATGTTGATCTTAGGAATCAGCATGCCAGCAAATGCAGCTGCAAATCCCAGACTGAACAGTACAAAAAAGGTTTTGTACGTGGGAAAAACATCTCAGTTAAAGGTTGTAAATTGGAAGAAAGCCGTGAAATGGTCTTCTTCCAATAATAAAGTTGTAAAGGTTTCGTCAAAGGGAAAGATAACGGCTGTGAAGACCGGAACCGCAACAGTAAAGGCCAGAATTGCCAAAAAGACATTAACCTGTAAGGTTACAGTAAAAAGCCCGGGAATGTCAGTGAAAAAAGCCGTATTGTATGTAAAGGGAAAAAGTCTGCAGTTAAAAGTAAACGGTGTTTCGGGAAAGACGGTATGGAGTTCTGCCAATAAAAAAATCGTTAAAGTCAGCTCTAAGGGAAAAATAACAGCAGTAAAAACCGGAACAACCGTGGTTAAAGCTAAAATAGGAAAAAAAGTATATACCTGTAAGGTTACTGTAAAAAATCCTTATCTGTCTGCAAAGAGCTTAAAATTTGTATGGGGAACAGCGAATACATCCAGGAAGCTTTCGATAAAGGGTGATGTGATCAAAGCTGCCTCAAGTTCAAATACAAAGGTTGCCAAGGTAAAAAAAGATGGTACGGTTTCTGTAACAGGAACAGGAACATGTACAGTAACCTTTAAAGATTCCAAGAAGAGAACATATCGATGTAAGATAACAGTTGTGAAACCAACACTGAAAAATCAAAAAGCTACTCTGGAAGAAGGGGAAAGTATCCAGCTTGGTTTTAAGGAAAAAGGTGTTAAAGTAAGCTGGTCATCTGCTGATCAGAAAATTGCAACAGTAACAAAAACAGGTGTTGTCCAGGCAGTCGGAGAGGGAAATACATCGATCGTTGCCAAAGTAAAAGGAATAAAAATCTTTGCAAGGATTTTTGTTACGAAAAAATACGTGCAGGATTCCGGACATGAATACACCAGAGGTGAATGGGTAAAACTTCTTCTGGATAAAGTTGGCTGTAAGTATGAAGAGCAGTTTGACAGCAAAAATTATTATTATGCTGATACCAGAGAAAATGAAAATGGAATCGCAGCAGAAATTGCAAAAACTATGGGAATCATTCCCGATGAAACCGATGAGCAGGATGTTCCATATTTTTATCCTGACGAATATGCAACAAGAGAGTTTGCCGCATATACAGCAGTAATGCTTATGGGATATGAAACTACGGATGAAGAACCGACATGTACAGATGCGGCTCAGATCAGGTATAAAAATGTTGTAGCTATTGCACTGAAAAAGAATATGCTGTCTCTGAATGGAGATACCTTTGAACCGGAGAAGGCAATTAACGGAAATGATGTAGCTCAGATCTTAAAAGCTATCGACCAGATCACTGAGGACTCAGTAATCGATGAGAATTATGACAGCAAGGTTACCTATGCAACAAATGTAGTTGAAGTCAAAGATACTTCCAAAAATATATACAATGTTGTCCAGAACAGTGACGGAACTTATACGATCACAGTAAAAGATGGAAATGCTTATAAAAATCTGGAAACCGGAAAGGTTGTACTGTTTTCTGCAAAGGAAATGGGAACAGATACAGATATTGCATTAAAAGTCCAGAATATCACAAAGGACGGACTGGGCCGTCTGATCATTAAGGCCGGCAAGCCCGATGATATTTCAGAGGTCTACAAATCAATTGATTTTGAAGGTGCAGGAATTGCAGATCCGGAAAATATGCAGGTAACTGCAGAGGGCGTTCAATATGAGTATATTCCGGAAAATTCAAGTGAGGTGCCGGCAGGAGGACTTACTCTCGGCGGAAGTATTCCGGTTCCAGGTAAATTGAAATTTGATCTTAATCATAAATTTAATGATAAGGTGAAGCTGTCCGGTTCTGTTGCTGTTACGATTCCGGATGTAAGCTGTAAGCTGGATGCTGGATTCAGCTGGGGAAAGATAGAGGTAAAGCATTTTATTGCGTCAGTTACAGGAAAAGCTGATTTCGAAGGCGGACTTTATATAAGTGGCGTGAATTCAGAGCAGCAGATCAAACATGCAAGTGGAACTATGGAAACAGTCAGCGATGTACTTGAACTAGGACGAGTTCCTATAAAGCTTGGTACAACTGGTCTTTCTGCAGATCTGGTGGTTTCTCTGTTTTATGATGTGTCCGGGCAGTTTGTTGTAAAATATTCCGTTGAAGCAACTGGCGGATATGAATTCAAAGATGGAAATGGAAGATTTATCCATGATTTCAGTCAGACTTTGACACCGGTCACAATAGAAGGATCTGCGAAATGCGGTCTTCAGTTTGGATTAAATCTGACTGCATTGGAGACATGGGATCTGGCAGGAATTGATATTAAGGTAGGACCTGCGGCAAAGGCAAGCGTATCCTATACAGTTCGTGATGCCGGAAATGTGCTTTGTTCTGATGTAAGAACCTATATTTACGCAGCGGGTGAGTTGAATCCGGATACGGTGGTCGGAAAGTTCCTGAAAACGGTATGGCATTATACGTTGTCCAAGGATTTTCTGTCTGATGATGACGATAATCCACTAAAATTGAAGGTTCATTTTGAAAATGGAACACTGGTGGATAAATGTACAGTCGGAGCCGGAAGCATTGAGGGAAGCGTTTTGGATTCAAACAGTAAAGCTCCTGTAAAAAATGCCAGCGTGGAAGCATATTCCGGAACAGTCAAGGTTGAAAAAACTTTCACGAAAGAAGATGGAACTTATTCATTTAATGATCTTGATGAAGGAACCTACAAAATTGTTGTCACAGCAACCGGTTACCAGAAATATGAGAGCAGTTCCATGGAAGTATCAGCGAACCAGATCACATACGCAGAATCTTTCCTGATGGTATCCAGAGCAGAAGCCGGAGATGGTGAGCTGAGTGGAAGATTTATTCATTCCATGACCGGCGGAAATATAGAAAATGTAACTTATGAATTACGTAAGGGCTGGGATAATGTGATCGGAGAGACTGTGAAAGAAGGCGTATCAGCAGATGGAACCTATACGTTGACCGTGCCAGCCGGAAACTATACGCTGAATGCAAGCAATGAAGATTTTGTTTCTGCCCATATCAATGTTGTAGTTCAGGCAAATGCATGCAGTGAACGTGATGTAACAATGTCACCGACCAATATCAGTGCAGGAGATGAGGGACTTCTTCAGATCGTGCTTACATGGGGAGAAACTCCGCGAGATCTGGATTCTCATCTGCTGGGACCTGCTGATGAAAACGGAGATGACTACTTCCATGTATACTATAGGGATAAAAATGCATATTCAGAGGATGGAGATGTAATAGCAAATCTGGATCTGGATGATACAAGCAGCTATGGACCGGAAACAACAACCATATACAAAGGCTTCACCGGAAGAAAATATAGCTTTTATGTATACGATTATACAAACGGTGAAGATGATGCGAGTACAGAATTATCTGCTTCGTCAGCCAAAGTAACCGTTTACCGGGGTGGAAAACAGATCTACCAGGCAAATGTACCGGTTAACAGGGAAGGATACCTGTGGCATGTATTTGACTATGATGTGCAGTCAAACAAGCTTATGCCAGTCAATACCTTTGTATATGATTATGAAGTGCCGGAAGCAAATGCAATGGAAGATAATTCAGGTATTATTTCAGAAGCAGAAGCCCTTGAGATCATCCGAAACAGTGAAAAGAAAGCTGAAGAAGAGAGTAGCGAGGAACTCAATATGAGTTCTGAAGAAGGAAAGACGGACGATAATACTGAGGAAGAGATATTTGATGATTCCAGTGAAGAGCCGGAGATATCAGAAAGTGGTGATACGGCTGAAGTAATTGAGTTTCCGAAAGACTCTGAAACGGAAGAAGAAAATGACGGAACAGAAATAACAGAAGAGGATAGTGAGAGTGCGGAGGAGCTGCCGGTGGAAGATATTTATGAGGGATCAGAGGAGTTAGGTCTGGCAGGATAAAAATGTACTGTGATCGAACAGATCTCGCTGTTTGTGGCAGTACGCATATTCGGGCCCCATATGCCGGCACCGGAGGTAACGATGTTGTGCATAGTCCCCTTTTTCAGGTAACCGCAGGAATTTTCCCAGACCAGGCCGGTGATGATGTTCAGAGGGAACAGCTGGCCGTCATGAGTATGGCCGCAGAGATCAAGGTCTGCGCCTGCGGCTGCCACTTCATCCAGCTGACCGGGCTGATGATCCATAAAAATAATCGGGAGTGTTTTGTCAAGGCAGGCTGTAAGCTGGTCAGGATCCTTACGGGTATCGGACATTTTTCGGCAGCGTGAAGGATCCTTACGGCCTGTCAGATAAAACCGTTTATCTATGAGGACGGTTTCGTCATCGAGAAGCCGGATGTTGGCAGATTCCAGAAAATTCCGCATTCTGGGATCATCATAATCTTTTTTTGCATTGCGGAAGGTAAAACCGGCCAGAATCGGTTCGCTGAGATCATGGTTGCCCCAACAGGCATAAACGCCGTATCTGGATTTCAGCGAACGGAGAATGGCCGCTGTTTTTTTCGGGTTTTTGATCCCTTCATATTCGTTATCAAAAATATCGCCGGCAATACAGATCAGATCCGGATCTTCGGCGTTGATCTTTTTTACAAGAAGCCCGGCATGTTTTTCTCCGATACTGTAACCGAAATGAATGTCTGCGAGCAGGACGATCTTCAGGGAGTCCATTCCCTTCACCTGCTTGTCTATTTTCACATCATAAGTTTTTGTCTTAATATTCCACTGATTAAAAATCCCATAGAGACTGACACCAATGATCAGAAGGGTGCAGACAGCGCCTGTGACTACGAAGGCTTTCCGGGAATACATCCAGGCCGGATGAAGCGTATGCTTCAGGATCAGTCTGCAGAGATCTGTAGTTACGATTACGATCAGGATGTAAAGAAATGTTCCCTGAAAATAATTTGCCGTATTTTTCAGGAAGCGATGGAGCGCAGGTGGCTTCCGGATGAGAAAACAGGTCAGAAGAGAAGTGGACAGAAAAATATAAACACCTGCAAAGCATGCCCGGAACGCAAAGGTCTGGAAAAAATGAGTGCAGGCACCCATCCACAAAATCATCCAACGGACGATATAAATATTAATGAGAATATATAATGGTGCGAGAAAGATGGCAAGCATGGTGTGTGATACCTCCATTCGTGGCAAGCAATAAGCGGTGAGCAGGACTGATCGCTGCAGATACTTTTTGGATTGATACATAGCATTTCCATAAATTACTGCAGCATGTTCGGAATAACTTTTTTTGATGCATTGATTCATGGAACTGCTATAGTATACAGCAAATAATAATTTTTGGCAAAAGAACATATATTAGGAAAAAGAACGCTTATGGTGCTTTTTATGAAAAAATATGCGCTTCTTCGATATTGTCTGGTGTTTTTAGCAATTGTTCTTCCTTATTTTACGGCAGCGGCTTTTCACGGGACGGAGATGGTCCTGGCAGAGAGGAAGCCTGATATGGAAGAATATCTTCCCATCCTTGTTTTTTCACAGATTTCCCCGGATATGAAAAAAGAAACCATAAAAGCGCAGACTGTGATCGCACGGTCGAATATTCAAAGGTGGCTGGGCGAGGGGAAAAATCTGGCAGAGATCCTGAGGGAAAACGGAAGTACAGAGGAAGTCTGGAGATATTTTTTTGCAGAAAAAAGGCAGATCTATGAGCAGGCAGTAAAAGAGACGGATGGACAGGTACTTACATATGAAGGAAAAGTGAGGCTGACTCCCTGGCATAAGAGAAGCGCAGGGAAAACCCGCAGCGGGGAAGAAGCTTTTCATGATGAGGCGTATACATATCTGAAATCGGCAGATAGCAGTGCGGACAAAAAATCTCCGGATCGTATAAAAATCGTGGAAATTCCTGCGGGGCAGCTTTCCGGGGAGCTGAAGATCAAAAAACGGGACAGTGCCGGTTATGTGACAGAGCTTACGATTGGGGAAACACTTCTGGAGGGAGAAAGCTTTGCAGCGGGAATGGGACTGGAATCCGCGAATTTCAGTTTGAAGAAAAAGGATGATATTTATTATCTGCGAGTGCGTGGCAGCGGTCATGGTGTGGGATTTTCCCAGTTTGGTGGAAATGAGATGGCAAAAAACGGAAGCAGTGCGGAGGAGATCCTGAAAAAATATTTTCCGGAGATGGAGCTGAAAGCTGAGGATTAAAGAAAGTCAGGCATCCGAAGCAACGTCTGATAAAAAATATTCAAAAAATGAATAGACAGCCATATTCTGGACACTCTATAGATATAGAAATGGTGACCGAAACGGCAGCTTTACTGCTTTTTCTGTTACTGAAAATGAACATATCAGACAGAGGTGGAAAGAATATGAAAAGTAAAATCGTGAGAGGTATTATCAACGGAGGTGTTCTGGCAGCAGTGGCGGCACTTGGGATTACTGTTTATCAGCTTGGAACAAAGCCCATCGCAGAAAATCCCCAGGAGGAAAATTCTGTACAGGTAGAAGAGACCGGGCTGGAAGAGGAGCTTTCGGACGGGGAAAACGCAGAGGATGCGGCAGCTGCCGGAGATGGCTGGCAGGATGTAGCACAGGATGAGATCTCTGATGGAGAAACCGGAGATGAAGCAGGTCTGTCAGGAGCTTCAGAAGCCGGAGCAGATGGAGTGACAGGAAGCATCCGTGAGACTGCAGGAAGTGGTACAGCCGAAAATGCAGCGGCAGATGCAGATAATGGAAGTGGTACGGATGATAGGAGCGTGTCTGCGGCGGCAGGTGCAGACAGAAGCCGCACAGATGGCACTGGAAATACAGCAGATAATGCCGGAAATACATCGGCAGAGGGAGCGGTGAATAACGGAGCTGGAGCTTCCACAGATACCGCAGAGACCTCAGCTGTCGGAATTGCGGCACAGGCTTTGGATTTTACGGAGGATTCCATTATGGAATGGCCGGTCAGAGGAACGGTTCTTGTGGATTACAATATGGATGAAACCGTATATTATCCGACTTTGGATCAGTATCGTGTGAGCTCTGCCATTGCTTTGCAGGCAGTGGAGGATGCGCCGGTGTATGCGGCGGCAGATGGTCAGGTGCTTTCTGTTGTACAGGATGCCTGTACGGGAACGACTGTGACTATGGAGCTGGGAAATGGTTATCAGGCAGTATATGGGCAGCTGAAGGACCTTACTGTGGCAGAAGGTGACACAGTAAAGGAGGGCGAAGTGATCGGAAATATCAGCGCACCTACCAAATATTATTCTGTAGAAGGCCCGAATCTTTATTTTGCAATGAAAAAGGATGGCGTGCCGGTAGATCCGTTTGAATATCTGGAATGACAGGGAAAACCGAAAAACAGATATGCCGGGGAGATTTTTGGAAACAGAGTATGGAGGATACGGGATGGGAGGTATATGCATCCCGTATCCTCTGCCTTGTGAAGCGTATTAGTGAGAACGGAGTGAGCAGTAATAAAAATTTCCATTTACATAGGAAAAGAATCTTTTTTACCGGAAAGAAACCGTGTATAATCTATATTATAAATATGCATACAAGGACAGATATAACAGGACAAAAGAAGAGGTACATAAGTTATGAACATTAATGAAATAGCCAGGCTTGCCGGAGTTTCCAGAGCTACGGTATCCAGATATCTGAATAATGGATATGTCAGCAGTGAAAAAAAGGAAGTCATCCGCAGGGTGATCCAGGAGACAGGATATCAGCCATCCTCCCAGGCACAGACACTGCGGACCAAAAAAACCAGTCTCATCGGTGTCATCCTTCCAAAGATCAATTCAGATACCATAAGCCGTGAGGTGACAGGGATCAGTGATATTCTTACACGGAGAGGATATCAGCTTATTCTGGCCAATACCAATAATGATGTGGAAGAAGAGCTGAAATACCTTTCTCTGTTTAAAGAACGTCAGGTGGACGGAGTGGTTTTTATTGCTACCATGTTTACCAGAAAGCATAAACAGATGCTGAAGGATTATAAGGTACCGATCGTGATCCTGGGACAGCATCTGGACGGATATCCATGTATTTATCAGGATGATCATAAAGCAGCTTTTCAGGTCACGGAGAAGCTGGCGGAGAAGGGGAAAAAGTTTGCCTATATCGGCGTTACAGATAAGGACGAGGCAGTTGGAGCCTGCCGGAAAAAGGGTTTTATGGATGCTATCCATAAAGCTAAGCTGGAGGTCGTGCCGGAGAGGATGAAGATCGGAAGCTTTACCATGGATTCCGGGTATGAGATGGCGAAGGAGCTTTTTGAGGAGGAGCCTTCCATAGATTCTCTTGTGTGTGCTACGGATACTATGGCGGTGGGAGCCATGACTTATTTGAAGGAGATCGGGCTTCGCATTCCCGAGGATGTTCAGATCGCAGGGATCGGGGATGGAGTTCCGGGTAAGATCGTGGAACCGAAGCTGACAACGGTACATTTTTATTATAAGACCAGCGGAATGGAGGCAGCAGCCATGCTGGCTGATCTTATTGAGAACGATACCGGGATCAGCAAGGAAATAAAAATGGGATGTGAGCTTGTGGAACGGGAATCTCACAGGTAACAGAGAATATCCTCGCAGACAGAGGAAGAAATTATAAGTTATTGTGGAACAGGAGCAGATCTTTTGGGAGAAAAAGACTGCTTCTTTTTTGTGTGGTGCTGTGTTATGGCTGAGCAAACACAGAAAAATGCCAGATTTTTTCTGCGATACCCTGACTGGTTTGTCTGTCTTGCATCTGTTCTTATGAAATATGTACAATTTTGACCGAAGAAATTTGTGAGATGTTTCGGATTTACAAATAATAATGCAGTAGTTATAATACAAGCAAGATATGAGAACGATTCCACATAAGAACACAAGCAACGACATAAAACAAACCATTGAAAAGTGCTAAAATCATCAAAAAACTTAAAAAAATGGAAAGATTACCGTTCCTTGTATGAATGGATGTGTGAAATCAATCTCATAAATAAATGAAAAACAATGGATCAGAGATAATAAATCCCGGGAAGCTGAAGAAAGAACAGACAGATCTGATCCGAAGAAAGGGAAAGCAGAAAGAGATGACTGTCCGGGAACAGTAGCAGAAAAGGAGGAAGGACATGGATTACAGAAAGACAGCACAGGAAATCTATGATCATGTAGGAAAGAAAGAAAACATCATTTCCGCGGCGCACTGTGCAACAAGGCTTCGTCTGGTCATTGCGGATAATGACAAGGCGGATAAGGAATATGTAGAGAACATCGACGGTGTGAAGGGCGTGTTTTTCGCACAGGGACAGATGCAGATCATCCTGGGAACAGGAGTTGTAAACAAGGTTTATGATGAATTTATCCAGATCGCCGGAATATCAGAGAGTAGTAAGGATGAGCTTAAGAAGGTGGCAGCATCCAAGGCTAATCCGATACAGAGACTGATCAAGACACTGGGAGATATTTTTGTCCCGATCATCCCAGCTATCGTAGCCAGCGGATTTTTGATGGGAATCATGGAAGCCCTGAACTTCATGGTAAACAACGGCTTCCTGAATATTAACACCAATGGTTCCATTTATGTATTTGCACAGCTTTTCAGTAACACAGCGTATACATTTCTGCCGATCCTTATCGCTTACAGTGGTGCGAAGGTATTCGGTGCCAACCCTTATCTGGGTGCGGTTATCGGTATGATCATGATCCATCCAAATCTGCAGAATGCCTGGACTGTTGCAACAGAGGGTGTGCAGGCAACGCAGAAGGTATGGTTTGGACTTTACTCCATTGACATGGTGGGATATCAGGGACATGTGATCCCGGTTATCATTGCAGTATGGGTACTGGCACAGATCGAGAAAAGACTTCATAAGATCGTACCTGCAATGTTCGATCTTTTTGTAACACCACTTGTCAGTGTTTTTGTAACCGGTTATCTTACACTTTCCATTATCGGACCGATCTTCGTAGCTGTTGAGAACGGACTTCTGGATGGGATCCAGTGGCTGATCGCATTGCCATTTGGAATCGGAAGCTTTATCATGGGTGCCTTTTATGCACCGACTGTTGTTGCCGGTGTTCATCACATGTACACTATCATTGACCTTGGACAGCTGGCCAAATTCGGCGTTACCTACTGGCTGCCACTTGCATCTGCAGCTAACATTGCACAGGGTGGTGCAGCTCTTGCTGTAGGCCTGAAATCCAGAAATCAGAAGATCAAATCCATGGCTGTTCCTTCTGCCTTAAGCGCATGCATGGGAATCACAGAGCCGGCAATCTTCGGTGTAAATCTTCGCTTTGGAAAGCCGTTTATCATGGGCTGCCTGGGTGGTGCATGCGGAGCACTTTTTGCCTCCATCACCAGTCTTGGTGCTACAGGAACAGGCGTTACCGGTATCTTCGGAATCCTGCTGTGCCTGAATAATCCAGTTGGTTATATCCTGATGTTTGCCATCGCATTTGGTGTGGCTTTTGTGCTTACCTGGATGTTCGGATATAAGGATGAGGTACAGGAAACAGCTGAAAAAAATATTGAAGCAGAGAAAAAATCAGATGCTCCGGCAGAAATTGCCCAGGAGAAAACTTCAGAGACAGGTGCACAGACCCTCTACAGCCCGCTTGAGGGAACTGCGATCCCGCTTTCAGAAGTAAAGGATGCAACCTTTGCATCCGAAGTCCTTGGAAAGGGCATGGCAGTGATTCCGTCCAAAGGTGAAGTAAAAGCACCCTGTGACGCTACGGTTTCTACAATTTTTGACACAAAGCATGCCATCGGGCTTGCAACAGAAAGTGGTCTGGAGCTGCTGATCCATATCGGCGTTGACACCGTTGAGCTTGGCGGTAAATTCTACACAGCTCATGTAAAGGACGGTGACGTGGTCAAAAAAGGCCAGACACTGATCACCTTTGATATGGATGCTATTAAGGCAGCCGGCTATGATGTGACCACACCGCTGATCGTAACCAATACCGATGATTATGAAGAAGTAAAAATGCTTGCAGAAGGAACAGTAAATAATGGTTCTGAAGTACTGGAGGTAAAATAAAATGAGTTCTCTGACCAAGGTACTTGCAGAGGAAGTGCGAAAAATCGAGGAAACGGCAGCAGTTGCCAGGACGATGCAGACAAACCGTCTGACCCATCATCTGATGCCGCCTGTGGGATGGCTCAATGACCCGAACGGATTATGCTGGTACAAGGGAAGATATCATGTGTTTTTCCAGTATTCTCCGTTTGAAGCCAACGGTGGACTGAAATTCTGGGGACATTACTCCAGTGAAGATATGATCAGCTGGAGATATGAAGGGGTTCCGCTTCTGCCGGACAGCATTTATGACTGTCATGGTGTTTACTCAGGCTCTGCCATTGCGGAGAAAGATAAGCTTCATCTTTTCTACACAGGAAACATCAAGATGGATGGAGATTATGATTATATCAATAACGGAAGGCAGTCCAGCACTCTTCATGTGGAGAGTGCGGACGGCCTTCATTTCGGAACAAAGGAGGTTGCAGTTTCCTGTGAGGATTATCCGGAGAATTACACCTGCCACATCCGTGACCCGAAGGTCTGGAAGGAGGGGGAAGAGTACCGGATGATCCTTGGCGGCCGTCAGAAAAGCGACCAGGGTGCCGTACTTTTTTACAGATCCGAAGATCTGAAGAACTGGAAATTTGATGGTGAGCTTACTACGGAGAAGGCATTCGGATACATGTGGGAGTGCCCGGATTTTTTCACTCTTGAGGGACAGGAGGTGCTTTCTGTATCGCCCCAGGGACTGACCAGAGAAGAGTTCCGTTTTCAGAACATCTACCAGTCCGGATACTTTATCCTGAAGGATGGAAAGCCGGAGGAAAAAGCTTTCCGGGAATGGGACCACGGCTTTGATTTCTATGCACCCCAGACATTCCAGGATGGAAAGGGCAGACGGATCCTGATCGGCTGGATGGGAATGCCGGATGCAGATGAGGAGTATGTGAATCCTACAGCAGAGAGCGAAGGCTGGCAGCATTGCCTGACTGTTCCAAGGGAAGTTACGTATAAAAACGGAATGCTTTATCAGTATCCGGTGGAAGAACTGAACGGGCTGAGAAAGACTGGCGTTTCTGTCAGCGGTTCCAGTTCGGAGATTCCGGTGAATGGACCGTTTGATCTGGATGTTCAGGTAAAAGGTGAGCAGGGTAAAGTAAGCCTTGGGGAAAATCTCTTCCTGGAATATCAGGACGGAGATGTGATCTTAACTCTCTCCGAGAAGGCCGGTGCCGGACGTAAAGTACGTAAAGCGCAAGTTCCGTCTGGTGTGATCGAAAGCATCAGAGTTCTTGCGGATACTACAGCTGTGGAGATTTATGTGAATGGCGGAGAGGTTGTTTTTGCCACCAGATATTATCCGGAAACGCAGGAGCAGGCTGTGAAGGTGGAGGCTGTGGAGTGTGATGGGAAGATTTATGTGCTGAAGAATTATGTGATGGAGTAGGCAGAGCTTATTGATTGACCGGGAAATACAGCAAGATCAGAATACGAATACCTATAGAGCAGCTATGCAGTGAATTCCATATTCACAGAAATAAGAAATGACCGTATAATAAAGCAGGTGGGAAAATCCGCAGCCGGAATCCCGACCTGCTTTTATTTTTTTGATGTAAGTGAAATACATGAATTGTGCCGGCTGCTTGAGGATAGAAGGACGGCTGCTGAAGAAATGCTGGTGGCTGTCTTTACATAGAAAGAATGCGGCCGACTGGATGTTTGTTTTACAGGAGAGGAAATATCACGGAAGACAGATCACACTGTCCAGAAAAGTGTTCAGATATTTGTTTTACAGGAAGGCAAATATCAGGGTTGATGTTACTGAAGATGTACTGGCATTTGGCATTGTATTGCATAAATTTTTTACAGAAGAGGAGACTGCTATGAACTATACATACATCGTGCAGTGTGCAGACGGCACGCTCTACACCGGCTGGACAAACTGCCTTGCCAGGCGGATGAAAGCGCATAATGAAGGCAAAGCAGGCGCCAAATATACCCGGGCCAAAAGGCCGGTGAAGCTGGTGTATTATGAAGGCTTTGCCACAAAGGAGGAGGCCATGAGCCGGGAGTACCGGATCAAGCAATTGACCAGGGAGAAGAAGCTGGAGTTGATGAGGTTTTGAATTTTGATAAACATTTTGATATTTCAAAAGGCTTCAAATGTGTGGAGCATTATGCAGCGGAACTGAAAGATAAGGATATGTATGTTCTGCTGAATCTTATTGGTATCTCAGCATAACAACTGAATCAAAGGTATCTCCATTGTCGATCCACTGACAGCTACCATCATTTTTTGCACAGATATCTTCAATTATGGACAGACCGAATCCATGGTTGGGGATATCTTTTTTTGATGTTTTGTGGTTGAATGGTTGTGCCGGATCTTTGCTGTTTTTCATGTGGACAGTAAGAAAACCGGCGGACATTTTTGATGTTACAGAGATAAACGGTGCTTCAGAACCGGAAGCGTTGCAGCTTTCTATTCCATTATCCAGCAGGTTGAAAAATATACTGCTCAGTTCCGAAGAGGGAATATTGGATTTCTCCGGAAGAAGAACCTCGTAGGTAACTTTGATATTTTTCTGCATGGCAAGAAATCTTTTGTCCGCAAGGATGGCGTTGATCAGGCTGTCCTGGCAGATGGGATGGAAACGTTCTCTCTGAAAATCATCGGTGATGGCTGGCAGGTAGTCCTGGATCTTATCATATTCGTTGGTTTTCAGGTAATTCTGAAGTGTCTGTAGTTTCTGAATGGTAGTCTGCTGAAATGCAAGAGTCTCTTGTTTTCTGGAAACAAACAGCTGTTCCTGTTCTTTCTGTAACTGTTCTTGTTTTTGAAGAGCCTGAAATTTTTCTTCTTCCTGAGCATTTTTAAGCGATCGTCTGGCAAGAAGGTAGATCCTGCGGTAAGTGAGGACCAGAAAAAAGAGAAGCATTATCTGGCAGAACAGAACATATTCCTGCAGCAGAGCTTCCAGGAAAAAAGATGCTTGAACACAGAAAAGTTCTATAAAAAGAATAACAAAGTCTCGTTTCATAAAGTCCTCTTTTCCGGCGGAAGTTCTGAAAGAATCGTTTCCAGATATGCATCTGCCTCATGATATTTTTTTGCGCGGATCAGATAATTCAGTGAAAAAAGATGGTTTTCCATATCGTGATTCCATTTTCGCACAGATCGATATTCCTGTTCCATTTCGGTTGTATATTCCAGCTGTTTCTGAAGAAAGCTCATCTGCTGAACCAACAGTTCGTGTTTTTTTTCTCTGACAGAAATGTTGTGAAAAGCTCTGGCTATGATCAGACAGCAGAGAAGATTGAGAAACCAGTATAAAATGATCAGCCATTTTAACCAGGGAGAATTTTTACGGTATAGCAATATTCCCACAAGAAGTGAAGACGCCTGTACGGGAAAAAGAAGCTCAGCAATGGTAGTCAGCTGAATACTGTGGGAATAATTCCGGATTAGTGGAACCAGTTTTTTAATAAACAGCAATGCAACGAAGAAATCTATGATTATTAAAAAAAGCATTTCACCAGATGTATAAAGCAAATTATAACGAAACGATTCTTCGTGGTGTATAAGAGTGTAAATCGGCAGGGCAAACGTTGCAGCGATATTTTCAGAAACTGCCAGAATACATATTAAGATCAGAAATGTGGAAATCTTTTTTTTCAGAGGATCTGAAAAATAAAGAATTGTCAGGAGAAGAACTGTCAACTGAATAAGCCAGGAGCCCATACTGGGAAACCAATATTTTGACATACCGGCAGCTGTTATCGGAATCATAAATGAGAGAAAAAAACGGATACGGTTTTTTGAAAAAAAGATCCGGGATGGCGTAAGGATACCAGCGCAAAATCGAACACAGATATAGGAATTTATGAAAAAACCTGGAAGAAGAGAGTATAAAATAAATTTCAGAAACTGTGGCATGAGGGGACCTTCTTTCTTGGGATTGCTATAGGATACCAGGGGCGAAATACGAAAATCAGTTTTCTGTAATCACAGCATCAGCAGAGAAAAAGCTTTTTTAACATCTTCATAATGTGCGCGACTGACAGGAATCTGCTGACCGGTGTTCAAAGTGATCTCTGTATGCTGGAGTTTGGAAACTGCATGAAGGTTTAAGAGAAAACTTCTGTGGCAGCACACAAAAAACTCCGGAAGCTGTTGCTGGAGAACATTCAGCTTGTCTCTGACTGTATAGGCTTCTGTTCTGGTATGAACGGTCGTTTCACGAAGGTTCCGCTCCAGATATAAAATATCATTTACCGGGATACGAAGGTGGGAGCGTTTGATCTTGATGATAAGATACTGTTCTTCATCTGTTTGGAGATTCTTAAGTGCAGCATCCAGTGCAGCCGGCAGATATTCGTTAAGCCGGTTTTTGTAAATAAAATAGGTGTGCTTTGTGGAATAAACATCGGAAGCATATTCCAGATACTGGCTGATAAAGATCAGCTGCGTCCGGGTGTTCTCTCCATTTATCATCTGGCCAAGCTCAATTCCGGAAACCGTATCATTGCCCAGAGAGATATCCAGAAAAACGATATCATAAGGGCACCCCATCTCCGGCAGAGAAGTCATAAACTCTTTTCCGGAAAGGAATGAATGCAGTTCATAAGGAACTTTCAGAATGGTTTCAATATTTTTCTTTATGATCTCTACAAAAATCTCACTGTCTTCGCAGATCGCAATCTTCAACATACGCATACTCCAGAAAATTATTCGGCTGCCTCAGGCAGCCGTGGTGTCGTTATATGTCAAATATACATGAAAATAATGGGAAAGTCCAGAGGAGAGAAATTTGTCGAAATGTTTTGATTGTATATTCGCCCATATTGTGCTAAAGTAAAGAAAAGCATTTCATTTCTATTGTTGATCTATACGGGTTCTTCCGTATCTGAAATTCATCAGCCATTCGGCTATTACAAAGAAATCTCAATGCTTAAATCACATGATCATGCAGGGAGATTTCCGGAGGATTCAATTCCAGATTCAGACCTGTCACTGGAGTTGAAGGCAGTCATGCTGAATATTAATAAAGGTCATAACCGGAAGCTGATGGAAACCTGCAGGACCCTTGAGGACTATGCGGAATACACTTTTCGTGTAAGAGAATACGCAGCAGAAATGCCACTGGATACAGCAGTAGAGCAGGCAATCACAGAATGTATCAGTGAAGGGATCCTGACAGATTTTCTGAGAAAAAACTGAGCGGAGATTATTAACAGTTAAATATAAATTATAAAATCATATAAGTACATGTTGAGTTTTAT
>OGCQ01001706.1_pt1 | contig 25294 bp, 19 predicted proteins | sample 1570161 | NCBI WGS metagenome assembly OGCQ01 (sample SAMEA4384402, study PRJEB24528) | human gut metagenome
CGATGGAGTGGGAATGAGTGATGAAAAAATAGAAGATATACTTGCAGGAAGAACAGTTACCGGAAAGTCAGGATTTGGTTTATATAGTTTAATACAGAGAATTCGTCTTACATACGGAATAGAAAATCCTGTAATTATACAAAGTGAAGTTGGTGTAGGAACGGAGATAATTGTCACAATCAAAAAGATTAAAATGGAGAAATAACATATGTTAAATGTATTATTGGTTGACGATGAAAAGTTAGAAAGAGTTTTAATCCGTAAAGGATATAATTGGGAAGAAAACGGTTTTAATATTGTAGGAGAGGCTGCATCAGGAGAGGATGCCTTGGAATATATAAACTACCACAATGTTGATATTGTAATTACGGATATTAATATGCCTGGAATGGACGGATTGCAGTTTACGGAAAAATTGCTACAAAAAAATCCTAAATGCAGGGTAGTAATTGTAACCGGATTTCGTGAATTTGAATATGCAAGAAAAGCAATTAAGCTTGGAGTTGACGAATTTCTTTTAAAGCCAATTAACATAAAAGAAATAAGTGAAGTGATGGCTAAATTAAAAGAGGAGATTAACCAGAGAAACAAAGAGGCTACAGAGGTGGCTAAATTAAAAGAAAGCATGGAGAATAATTATGACATACTAAAAGAAAGTTTTCTTTTAAGGCTTGTTGAAAATAGAATAGATGAAGAAGAAGCAGTGAAAAAAATGGATACATATAACTGCAAAGAACTTATTGATGGTTGTGTATGCATAGATGTAAAAATTAAAGATAATCAGGAAGAGGAAAATTATAAAAAAGTTTATGAGTTAGTTCAAAATCAAAATAACGACAATATGATTTCGTTTGTTCATTTTATGCATAATATAATAATTTATTTTGTAAATAAGGATTTGGATGAATGCATTAATTATGCAGAAGCATTGCATAAAAAATTAAATAAGATTGGAATAACTGCAACCATCGGAATAAGTGGTAAAAATATAGGATTTTGTGGCATTGCATCGGCATATGGTCAGGCAGATAAGGCGCTTGGAGTTTCAGTTTTGCTTGGAAGAAACAGAGTGGTTACATATTCTGAATACCAGGAGGTTATGAAGCAAAATAATTCTAAAATAGAACTTGACTGGGATAAATTTGCGGAAGCTATAAATAATTGCAGGGAAGAAGAAATGCTGAAATACATTAAAGATTATATTGAAGTAATTAAAAAAGGCAAGATAGCTGATGAAGAATACTTAAAACTTATGACAATGACAATTATTTTACGTGCAGGTTCGACTCTTAATAAGTATGGAATAAATTTGTATCAATTAATAAATGAAGAGGACGTTTTTAAGGATGTAAGAGCGATTAGAAGTGTAACAGATGCCTTAGAATGCGCCAAGGAATATATCAAAATTGTTTATAATTATCATAATCAAAAAAAATCTAAACGTAATAAAAATGTTATAGAAGATGCTTTAGAATATGTTAATAGAAATTTATACAATTCAGAACTTTCATTAAAGAAAGCGGCGACGGATTTATATATAAATGAAAGTTATCTAAGTAGGGAGTTTAAGAAGACGTACGGAGTCAGTTTTATAGAATATGTATCTGAAAAGAGAATAGAGGCAAGTAAAAGAATTCTTAAGCAGACTGATTTAAAAGTGTATGAAGTTGCGGAAAAAGTTGGGTTTAAAGATTCACATTATTTCTGCATTTGCTTTAAAAAGCAGACAGGAAAGACAGTAAAAGAATACAGATGTTAATAAAAAAGGTTAAAAATTTATAGTAAAATTTTTAACCTTTTTTAGTCAAAATATTAAATTGAGATAGAGTGTCTGATTAAGTATACTTTGATTATCGAATAAATTGAGGAGGATTTACAATGAGAAAAAATTTATTTAAGAAAGTGTTGGCGCTTACTTTAGCTTCAACAATGGCATTCTCAATGGCAGGATGTGGTAGCAAAGGTGGTAGCAGCGATGCTAAAAATGACGACGGTACAATTACATTAAATGTATGGCATCAGTGGTCAAATGATACTAATGAACTTAAGGGCAAATATGAAGAGGCAGTTAAAGCTTACGAAAAAGAAAATCCAGGTGTTAAGATTAAGACAGAAACTTTGGATACAGAAGCTTACAAGACAAAGATTAACGCTGAATTTGCCGGAGACGCAAAAGGAATCGACGTATTCTATTGGTGGGGTGCAGGTACAGCAAAGAAGTTAGTTGATGCAGGAAAAGTTATGGCATTAGATGACTATGTAACTGACGATGTTAAGTCAAAGATTTTAGAAGGTTCAACATCAGCATTTGAATTTGATGGAAAATTATATTCAGTACCAATGTTTTCATGGTATATGACATTATTCTGTAACAAGACAATGTTTGACAAGGCAGGAGCTACATTGCCAACTACATACGATGAATTAGTAGATGCAGTTAAGAAATTAAAGAAATTAGATGGTGTTACACCAATGGCAGCAGGTGCTAAAGACGGATGGAATGCAGCATTCGTATATCAGGCATTAGCTTTAAGAGAAGTAGGTGCAACAGGCGTTAACGAAATGTTATCAGGAAAGAAAGAATTCGGAGATGAAGGATTCAAGAAAGCAGCACAGAAAGTAAGTGATTTATATGAAATGGGAGCATTTGGGGACAATCCTTTAGAACAGGGAAATGATGACGCAAATGCAGCATTTGAAAATGGAAAAGCAGCTATGAGACTTATGGGAAGCTGGTTTGCAAACAATGTATACACAGACGATGCAGCAACAGTTAAACCTGAAGAAGTAGTAGCATTAAAGATTCCAACAATCGCAGATGGAAAAGGTGAAGCAACAGATTACTGTGGTGGATTCGTTGAATCATTCTGGGTTAACAATAACACTAAATACAAAGAAGAAGCAGCTAAGTTCTGTATTTACATTAATGAAAAAATGGGCGTAGCTTCATATGAAACAGGATCAGGATTCAGTGGATGGACAACTCCTGCAGATGAAAGCAACTTAAACCCATTATTTATCCAGATTAAAGATTTATTAGCAGAAGGAAAACAGGGTGTACTTGCTTGGGATACATCATTAGAATCAGAACCGGCAGCAGTACATAATGAACAGGTTCAGACATTATTTGCAGATGGCGCAGACATTGATGCGTTTATAGATGAACATAAGGCAGCTATTAACGGTAAATAATAAGTGAGGCAGGTAGTGTTATGGAAAAAATGCTTGGAAATAAGAAATACATATTAATATTTATATTACCGGCGCTACTATTGTTTTTAGGATTTACCTTGATTCCATTAGTTACGTCAGGAATTTACAGTTTTTTCGAATACAATGGAATTGGAACAAAAACTTTTATTGGTATAAAAAACTACATACAATTGTTTACTGAAGACAGATATTTCCCACTTGCAGTAAAGAACTCTTTGATTCTTGTAGTGGCATCAGTATTTATTCAGTTACCTATATCATTAATTTTAGCTTTGGTATTATCAAGAGGAGTAAAAGGCGATGGATTTTTCAGAACTGTATATTTTATCCCGGTTGTAATATCAAGTATGGTTATAGGACAGTTGTGGCTTAAAATGTTTAATAATGATTACGGTGTAATTAACACCGTAATCAGATACTTCAATCCTAAATATGAGCACTCTTGGCTAACACAGGATGCTTTTATGACAGTTTTAATTCCGTCTATATGGCAGTACATAGGATATCATATGATTATTTTCTATGCAGGTATAAAGTCTATTTCAACAGACTATTATGAAGCAGCTCAGATAGATGGAGCGTCAACGTTGCAGGTTCATATGAAAATTACATTACCTTTACTTGTTCCGGTAATAAAAACATGCGTAATATTTGCAATAACCGGATCATTAAGAGCCTTTGACCTTGTTTATGTTATGACAGGTGGAGGTCCAAACCACATAAGTGAAGTTCCCGCTACGCTAATGTACAATAATTTATTTAGAAAAGGTTTGTATGGATATGGAAGTGCACAGGCGTTCTTTATAGTAATAGAGTGTCTCATATTTACATTTATAGTTAACAGAATATTTAAAAAAGCAGAGCGGAATGTTTCAGCAGTATAGGAGGGCACAATGAAAAAGAAAAAAATTATGGGAGCAATAAAATTTGCTATCTTATTATTAATTGCTTTAACTCAGTTGTTTCCACTATATTGGCTTATAACATTTTCGTTAAAAAGCAACACGGAAATATTTGGTGAAAATGTAATTGGACTTCCTCATGTATGGAGATGGGATAATTATGTGACAGCATTGAGCTCATCAAATTTAATCAGATATTTCCTTAATTCAGTATTTTATTCAGTGGTTACGGTAGTAGCAGCAGGAATAATTTCATCAATGGCAGCATATGCCATTTCAAGAATGATATGGAAATTAAGAAACCTTGTATATGGGTTATTTATGATTGGGATTATGATACCCGCGCAGGCAGCATTGTTACCATTGTTTCAGATTTTAGATAGACTGGGACTTAAAGGTGGATATTTAGGATTGTTAATTCCTTACATTGCCGGAGCACTTCCTATGAGTATAATGATTCTGGTAGGTTTCTATAGAGGAATTCCAAGAGAAATGGAAGAAGCGGCTTATATTGATGGATGCGGAATTTTTAAATGTTTTATACAAATCATATTTCCTATGGTTAAATCAGCCATTGCAACAGCTTCAATATTTACATTCTTAGGAACATGGAATGAATTGATGTTAGCAAATACATTTGTTGACAGTGATGAGTTCAGAACACTTCCTGTAGGTATTATGTCACTTGCCGGACAGTATTCGACAGAATGGGGATTAATTGGAGCAGGTATGGTAATTGCAACATTGCCAACAATTATTATCTACTTCTTCTTAAGTAAGCAGGTACAGGAAAGTTTGGTAGTAGGTGCAGTAAAAGGATAAATTAATTTATCCAAATAATTTTATGGATGCAGGTATTGTGAAAGTGTATTACACAAAACAATCCGTAAGACATCTTATTAACACAATGTTATATAATTAGTATTGATAAACATAGCAACTAGCACTCTAAATAGTTTGTTTATCATACCAATTAATTATATAAGTTATCATTAATAATTGTTATGTCAATTATTACTAATAGTTTTCTTTTTTTACGGTACTACCGCTTTACAAATGTAGATTTGTGAAGCGGTAGTTTCTTTATGGGTATAAAAAGAGTGGATTTGGAGTCTGTTAGAAGGATGCTTAAAAGATAAAACACTAAATTCTTCTTAATTCCTATTGAAAAAGTATGAATTATGCTCTATAATATATTTATATTATTAAAGATAAAAGATGCCTGAGAAGTATTTGACGTTATAATTGTTGCAATTTTAATTAACGATTACGCAAAATAAATTTATATTATAAATTTAGGCATCTGTTAAATAATGAAAACTAATAGGAGATGTAAATATAATGAAAATTTCTACAAAGGGAAGATATGCATTGAGATTAATGCTTGATATTGCAGAGCATTCGGAGGGAAATACACCGGTAAGTATAAAAGATATTGCAAAGAGACAGGAAATATCTGATAAATATTTGGAACAGATTATTTCAGTTTTAAATAAAGCCGGCTATGTAAGAAGTACAAGAGGACCTCAGGGTGGATATTTATTAAAGAAAAAACCGGAAGAATATACAGTAGGAATGATTTTAAGATTAACAGAAGGCTCATTAGCTCCTGTTGCATGTGTGGAAGATGATGCGGAACCATGTGAAAGAATGACAGGATGCGCAACTGTTAGAGTATGGCAGAAGATAAATGATGCAGTAAAAGCTGTAGTTGATAATATTACATTGGCAGATTTAGTTCAGTGGCAGTTAGAAGAAAATCAAACAAATGACTATTGTATTTAATCTAAATTAAATAAATACAACATAAAATAAGTGGAGCAGATGAAAAGCGTCTGCTCTTTATATATGTGATTCATAATAATTCGGGTAAAAAACCGGAGCGTTTGTACCGATTCCATTAGTTAATTTAACAATTGGAGGCAGGTATAAATGCTCCGACTTTTTTATTATAATAAAATTACACGTCTAATAATTTATTAACAGCATCCTGAATTTCAGGATGGTTTCTGTATTGTTTTATTAATTTTACTTCGTGACTTGTAAGATTAATAGGTTCTTCATCCGTGTATCCAAAAGTGCCTAAAATATTTTCAATATTATAAATTTCGCATAACATAAGCAAGGTATCAGCATTAGGTTGAGTTTGACCGCTTTCCCAGCCATATATGGTCTTTTCGGCAACGTTTAAAGATTTTTCTTTGAGTATACCTGATACATCACGCACACTCAATTTGTTTAACTTTCTATAATTTTTTAATACTTCAGAAATCTTTGCATTCTTCATCTTATTTACCTCTCTTTTCAATAATATAGTAAGAAAAAATTTACGTCAACAAATTCTCTTTTACAAAGAAAAAACTTCATTGCAATTCTCCTAAACAAAGAATATAATGTAGATATTAGTAAAATTTTCTTGGGAAACGAGAATGGTGGTATCGAATGAATAATCAAAAGAAAAGTAATAGCAGGGTATCTGAAAATATAGTTGAGTATATAAAACGTAATAAAATTTCAGTTGCCCAGATAGAAAAAGATACAGGGATACATATGTCAGAATTCATAGATAATAATGCGGATTTTAGCGCAGGTGAATTCTTAGAACTATGTTCCTATCTGCATTTGGACCCGAAAGATATGAGATAACATTTGCAGATAAGAAGATAAGAGAAAATCTGCATTTAACTAACCCAAGGGATATGAGATAGGTGATAAAGTGCTTAAATACGTATGTAGAAATGACAATATAAAGACAAAAAGCAGCACATGTCCGGTGTGTGGAGAAAGAACTGAATTAGAAAAATCAGACATTTACTGGTGTGATAATTGCAAGGTTCCGCTATTTCAAAGTGAGTGCGAATGTTGTAGTGGAAAAGGGACAAGAATAACAACAGATATAAGACCGGTATTCCCGGAAGAAAGACTGCTTTTAGAGATTTTATTAGATAAAATCCCTGGGACATATGAGAAGGATTCAGTATGGAACTGTTCCGGGAATAAATATTTAATTAATGGTAAACGAATTAAATTTTCAGTTAAAGAATTAAAAAATAAAGATGTTGATGATATTAGAAGTAAATATGAAGAAGCATCAAAAAATATAAGTTATGAATATTTTGAACAATATGCAGATAAATTTGTTCAGGCGAACAGAGGCAGATACGAATTCATTGTAAGAGAAGCAGTGGATTACATTAAAAATTCTACAAAAGATTACACGGCAAAAGATATGTTTGTATCTTTCTCAGGGGGAAAAGATTCCACAGTTACATCAGATATAGTTATGAGGGCGTTAAGTGAGCCAAAGATATTACACATATTTGGAGATACTACGTTAGAATTTCCGGAAACAATGAGATATGTTGATAGATTTAAAAAAGAACATCCCCAGACGCCGGTTTTATCTTCAAGAAACAAAGATAAGGATTTTGAAAAACTATGTAAATTAGTGGGACCGCCAAGCAGAGTAATGAGATGGTGCTGCACAATATTTAAAACCGGTGCGATACAAAGAAAGATAAAGACTTTATTTAGAAATAAAAACAGAATAATAACATTTTATGGAATAAGACGAAGCGAGTCTGCCAGCAGAAGTAAATACGAAAGAGAAACAGAAGGCTCTAAAATTACAAAGCAAATAACAATATCCCCAATTATAGACTGGATGGATTTTGATGTCTGGTTGTATATGCTTACAACAAAAATAGATTTTAATTATGCGTACAGATTGGGATATGCAAGAGTAGGATGCTGGTGCTGTCCAAATAACAGTGGATGGTCAGAATTTTTGTCAAAAATTCATATGCCACAACAGTCGGAAAGGTTTAGGCAGATGCTAATTGATTTCGCAAAACAGATTGGAAAACCTGACCCGGAAGTATATGTAGATGATGGCAAATGGAAAGCACGTCAGGGTGGAAATGGCGTAGATTATGCAAAAAAGACAGCAGTTTCTTTTGAACCATGTGCATTGGAAGAAAATGCATTTAATTATGAACTGCAAAGACCGATTTCAGAACAATTGTATGAATTGTTTAAACCATTTGGATATCTAAATTTTGAACTTGGGAATAAACGACTTGGAGAAGTTTATGTTACGAGAAAAGATGGAAGACTAGTGCTTAAACTTCAGGGAAGAATTGGAAGTACAACGTTAAAAGTAACGATAATCGATTACAAAATAGATGGAGCTGCAAGTGTTAAGGCAGCAGAAGACAAAGATAAATGTCAGATTACTAAATATCAAATGTGTATGGGATGCAGGGCGTGTGAGAGTATATGCAAGCATAATGCAATTGTTATTAAAGAAGATAAGGAAGGTAATCTTGATTATAAGATTTTGGATGATAAATGCGTAAGATGTGCAGAATGCGTTAATCATTACACGGCAGGATGTTATATGCGAAAAGTATTAGCAACGAAAAAAGGATAAAAATATGGCAATAAAACTTAAAGGACATGAAACATTCACAATACGTGAAGGTTGGCTTGATAAAGGGTTAAAAGCGGTAAGTGACAATGGAAAAGTTTTTTCTGAAAACTATGGAGCAGATGCTTTAGGCGTTGGAAGCAATATGGCGAAAGCTATCAGATACTGGCTTAAAGCAGGAGAATTTATCAGGGAATCGCCTAAAAATGGAGCAAATTTAACGGATATTGCAAAGATAATAAAAGATAATGACGAATATTTAGAGGATAGTTTTGCATTGTGGATTTACCATATAAATCTTGTATTTAATAAGGATATGGCAACAACATGGTATTTATTTTTTAATGAGACGAATATAGATGAATTTACTAAAGAGGAAATTGAGTATATTATTCTTGGAAAAATGCAAATATTAGCTGAAGGAAAGAAAATATCAGAGCGTTCATTAAGAGATGATATTTCGGTTCTTTTAAATATGTATGTGAAAGAAAGAATAGAAGATTATGATCCGGAAGAAAAGAAAATATCTCCATTTGCAAAATTAGGATTAATAAAAAAGGATAGGGATAGATATTTTAAAACACAGCCGGATAGAGAAGTATTGGTAAATGAAGTATTTTTATATGCATTGATGAAATATTTTGAAGAAAAATCCAAAGATTCTGTTGGAATAGATGAATTGTTAAATGCACCATTGTCCCCGGGCAGGGTTTTGAATTTGAAAAGAATTGCATTAAATGAGTATTTAGATAATCTTGCGGCTTTAAATTACATAACAGTAAATAGAACGGCAGGACTTGATATGGTTTATTTGAAGAAAAATATTCCATTAAATGAAATAGTAGAAAAATATTACGAGAAAAATTAAAGATAAACTGTGAAGGAGCATAATATGAGCCAATTAAAGGATTTTATTGAAATAGACAAGAAATTTCAGAATTCAATAAATTTACAACTGGATATAGACAGTAGAAAAAAACTCAACAGTTATATACCTACACGTTCATCAATAAATATATTAAATGGATTTCTTGAGAACGTTATTAATAATAAAGAAAAGGCAAATATCCTTATTGGACCATATGGAAAAGGCAAATCACATTTATTGCTGGTTTTATTGGCTATTCTTAAAGAATCAGAAGATAAAACAACAGAAAAACTTTTAAATAAAATAGAAAAAATATCAGATGTGACAGCCAATAACGCAAGACTTATTCATAAAGAATATAAGCCATTTTTGCCAGTTATTATTTCAGGAACGGACAGGGATTTAAATCATGGGTTTGTACTTGGCTTAATGGAGGCTTTAAAGAAAAATGATTTGATGGACATTGCTCCTGATAGTGATTACAGCAAAGCTGTTGAAGTGATTGAAAATTGGAAAAATAAATATAAAAAAGTCTATAAGGAATTTGAGAATATTTTAACAGGTTATGAAACTAACGTTAAAGAATTAGAAAAAAGCCTTAAGTCAATGAATCGTAATGGGTTAGAAATTTTTAAGAAAGTATACCCTGGATTGACGGCAGGAAGTGAATTCAGACCGATGGTTCAGGACAATGCAATGACACTGTATAGAGAAATAAGCATTGCACTTAAAGAGCATGGATATGGTGGCATTTATATTATTTTTGATGAATTCAGTAAATATATAGAAGGACATGAGAAATCCGGTTTTGCAGAGGATATGAAAACGCTGCAGGATATGTGCGAATTGGCGGAAAGTTCCGATCAGAAATTATTTTTTACAATGGTGGCACATAAAAGTATTCATGAGTATACCAGGAGTATAGACACTTCCATGAAAAATGCGTTTCGCGGAGTAGAAGGAAGAATTTCAGAGATATCTTTCGTCGTATCCGTACAAAATAATTATGAATTGATCGCCAATTCAATCCGGAAGGAAGAACCTGCGTTTTCGAAACAATATGAAAAAGAGATTGTGAAAAATGAGCAGGGGAAGCTCCAGAAGTTATCCTATCAGCTTCCATGTTTTCAGAAATTATTTTCAGAGCAGGACTTTGAACGGATCGTTGCCAAAGGATGTTTCCCGCTGACACCGCTTGCTGCGTATGCATTACTTCATATCAGTGAACGTGTTGCACAGAATGAGAGAACAATATTTACATTTTTAGCAGATGATGGACAGGGAAGTTTATCATGGCTGTTAGAGCGGAATGAAGAAAACTGGGTAGGCGTTGATAAAATTTATGATTATTTTAAATCAATGTTCCGTGAAACCGAAGATGTACCGATGATCCATTCAGAGTGGCTGAAGGCAGAGTATGCGCTGGGAAAAGCGGAAACGGAAGATGAGAAAGCTGTCATAAAAGCAATCGCAGTAATCCGTATGTTACATAGAGAGGATGAACTTCCTGCACAGGATCAGGCAATCTGTCTTGCATTAGGGATGGACCCGGAAAAGAAGTATCGTCCTGCAATGGAAAAATTAAAAAAAGATGGGATTTTAATGTTCCGCAGCAGTGTCGGAGTATATGCATTCCGCAGCAATGCAGGCGTTGATGTGGAAAAAGAAATCACGAAGAAGATGGATGAGCAAAAAGGGCACTGTAATTTTTGCCAGATTCTGTCAGAGGCTGCAGACACAGAGTATGAACTGCCAAAGCAGTATAATCAGGAATATGCGATGACACGCTATTTTCAGTATGAGTATATGTTTTCAGAAGAGTTTTTTGCCCTGGAAAATACAAGATATCTGTTTGATGAAAAGTTTTCAGACGGAAAAATTATAGTGATGCCGGAAAAAGAAAAACCCCAAACAGATGAGATACAAAAGCAGTTAGATAAACTGGCGGATAAAAGAATTCTTGTGTTAGTGTCCGACCAACGTTTTGACAAAGAGGAATTATTACTTCGCTATCAGGCGGTTATGACGTTAAAAGGGGACAAACGCTTTATTGAAGAAAATGAAGTGCTGCTGCAGGAACTTGAATTATGTGTTGAGGATATCCGGTTTGAAATTAATATCTATCTGGAAGAGCATTATCTGCCGGAGAGCGGAAAGGTAATAGTTCTCCAGACGCAAAAGAAAAAAGAAAAGTGTACAACGGCCGCAGAATTTAATCAGATATTAAGTGATGTCTGCAGAGAATATTATGGCTACGCGCCGCGTGTAAACCATGAACTGTTAAATATTGAACACATCGGCAAGCAGTATTTAAGAGCGCGCAATCAGGTGATCGATAAAATGTTAGGGCATGAGGATCTGTCTGTGTACCAAAAAGGAACCATGCCGGAGGCTATGGTATATCGTGCTGCATTTGTGCATACCAGAGGGGATAAGGGCTGTCAGAAAGTTAGTTTAGAGATAGATCGTTTTTTTGCGGAATGTGCAGGTGAAAAAAAGTCTTTTCAGATATTATACCAGCGATTGCAGGGAAAATGTTTTGGCGCAAGGCGAGGAGTGATTCCATTGTTTCTGGCAAAAAAATTATCTGAAATTGAAGGAACAGCGGTCATTTATATTGGGGAGAAAGAGCTGGAAATTACTTCGGATAACCTGAATCATGTGAATGATTTTCCAGAAAACTATGCATTGTATCTGGAGCTGGAAACCGTTGAAAAAGAAAAATATTTAAAAAAATTGGAAAAGATTTTTGAATGTGATACGGAGAAGTTTTCCGGACAGAGCAGATTCGCACAGATTGCTGCCTGCATGCAGAAATGGTATCGGTCACTTCCCCAGTACACGATGATAACACTAAATCTTCCGGAAAATCAAAGTGGATCGATAAAGAAACTTAGGAATCTGTTGAGAAGAGCAGAAATCAATCCAAGAGAATTGTTATTTGAAAAAATTCCGGCATGCTATGGAGAACCTGGTTTTGAGCAAACGGCACAGGATTTAAAAGAAAGTAAAAAAATATTAGATGATGTATTTATTACATTAAAAAAACAGGTCGCAGGAAACATAAAGCGCGAATTTGGAAAAACGCAGAATGTGAGTCTGAAAGCATGTTTACACGAATGGTATCTGGCACAGAATTATTCATCAAGAAATCATGTACTGGCAACGGCAGAGAGTGAATTTTTGAATTATTTAGAGAAACTTTCTACCAATGATGAGGGAGAAATTGTATCAGCGTTGTCTTATATTTTATCAGGGGTATATTTAGAGGACTGGAATGATACAAACTTTGTAGAATTTCAGGAGAAATTGCACGCGGTAAAAGCTGAAGTTGAAAAACTTGAGGAACATGGTAAAGATGCAGGTGGCAGCAGTCGTATCCTGTTGACAGACCAGAATGGAAATGCCATAGAAAAGTATTATAATGCGGATATTTCGGATACAACGAGCCTTTACTTAAAGAATATGTTAGAAGAGGCATTGGAGGACTTTGGGAATACGCTCGAAACAAATCAGAAGGTTGCAGTGCTGGTGCAGACTTTAGAGGGATTATTACAGTAAGAGAAGAGGAGATTGGTTATGGAAGAAATTTATCTTGATAATGCAGCGACGACATTTCCAAAACCAGAATGTGTATATCAGGCAATGGATGAAATTGCGCGGACCGGTGCTGTCAATGCAGGCAGGGGTTCTTATGCGCTGGCGCGGCAGGCATCCGGGTTGATTGAGAGTACAAGAAAACAGATCAAAGAACTTGCAGGAGCAGATGATGTAGCAGAGGTTGTGTTTACAGCCTCTGCTACGCTTGCATGTAACGTGATTTTAGGGGGACTCGAATGGAAACAGACGGATATCGTATATGTTTCACCTTTTGAGCACAATGCAATGATGAGAGTGTTGTATCATTACCAGAAACAATATGGATTTAAAATTATCGAACTTGCATTAAACAGGGAGTCGTTAGAATTAGATTTGTCACAGATCAGGTTTCAGTTCACCAGAGAACATCCAACAGTCGTTGTTATGAGTCATGTCAGCAATGTGACAGGTTACATTCTGCCAATCAATGAGGTGGCAGAGTCAGCAAAACAATATGGAGCAGTTGTGGCGGTGGATGGTTCACAGGCGCTTGGGCTTGTGCCGGTAAAATTGAAAGAGAGTGGAATCGATTTTTATGTTTTTGCGGGGCATAAAACACTCTATGGTCCGTTTGGAGTTGGAGGATTTATCAGTGAGGGGGATATTTCTTTAAAACCGTTTCTTGTGGGTGGAACAGGCAGTGATTCCTTAAACCCTGATATGCCAGGACAAATGCCGGGAATCTTAGAACCGGGAAGCCCCAATATAGTTGCGATTGCAGGATTACATGCAGCCTTAGAAGCGTGCTGTGACATGGAAAGGCAACTTTCACAAGAAAGAAAATTTGCAGAATATCTGATTGAAAAGCTAAAAAGAATAGACGGAGTTTTACTGTATCTGCCTTGGGATGAAATGAAACGAACCGGAATTGTTTCTTTTTCCATAGAGGGTTACCGTGCGGATGAAGTTGGGATGCTGCTCGATGAAGATTATCATATAGCGGTCAGAACAGGGTATCAATGTGTACCGCTGATCCATAAATATTTAAAAGATGAAAAATATGGCGGCGTGATCCGGGTGGGGATCGGACGTTTTACAAAGCAGAGTGAGTTGGAAATATTAATCAATGCGATAGAAGAAATTGCAGAAGGGTGAAGGAAAAATGGAAAATCAACGTTTGGATTTTGGAGAGATTGTCAGAAAAATTGCGGAGGATAAAATGCTGCTGCCGGATTTTCAGAGAGGATTTGTCTGGAAGGATGAAGAACAGAGAAAGATCGTAGCATCAGTTCTGGCAAAAATGCCGATAGGGAGTATTTTACTGTTGAAATCAAAGCCGGATGAGTATGCATCGAAGTCAATCGGTATGAAAGAAAAAAATACATATCAAAGCCAGGATGGTGAGGTCGAATTTCTACTGGATGGACAGCAGCGTATGACAGCGCTTACGAATGTTTTTTCAAATGTGATTTATGAAAAATGTAAAATGTTTTCAAAATTGAGTTCACGGGCATTACAGCGAAGATTTTTTTTAAGAATTCCAAAGTGGGAGAACTGTAAAGAAGAGGCAGATCTGTTTGGAGTCCATAATTTGACTTTTCCCATATCAGATTCTGCGGAACCGGATTTTCTGACAGCGGATATTTTACCGTTTATTAAATGTGCCGCATTTTTTAATCAGGATGGAGAGCCGTATAATCCACAGCAGTCTTTGTCGACCCGTCTGGATGATTTTTGCCTGACAAATGAGGATGGATATTTAGTACCGCTGTATTTGATGGTGGCACCGGAAAATATAAAAAAGGCGCAGATAATGCTGCGCTATAATACGATCACCTCTGATATCGCAGGTAAAATCGGAGATGAGATCAGACAGCATTTTACAGATTTGTCGGATGAAAATAAGAATGATTTTATAGCAGAGATTTTTGGAAATGATGAAAACTGTAATGAAATAAAAGAAGATCATTCTAAGTTCGGTGAAAAAGTGCAAGAAAAACAAATGGTGTGGAAAGTCTGTCTGACAAATTATCTGGATTCCTGTGTAAAGAATATGGCGTTGAATAAGATTGAGGTATCGGGGGAACAGCGTGACAGGGCGATCGATATCTATGAGAATTTAAATCGTGGAGGAATCAGTTTAAATACTTTTGATCTGGTTATGGCGAGAGTTGCAAAAGTAAGTACAGATAATTTTTATCGTCGTCTGGTCAGGTATATTCAGGAAGAAAAAAGTTATGACAAACAGGTCTTACCGGATCAGATTGTTCCCTTGATTGGGAAAAAAATACAAAATAATCAATACAATGCATCCATCAGTACGGGATGTTATAACGAGGAAAAGAATGACATAGCAGGAAAGTATATTGATGTTTTTTTAGATGTGCTGTGTCTGTATTGCAATAACAAGTTATTTGAACCGGATAAATTCAAATTAGATTATATAAAGAAGAAGCAGATTCTGATGTTAGCACCAACGGATATTAATGATAATGCGAAAAAGGTTTGTGATGCCATAGACAGGGTAATGTTTTTCTTTCAGAGCAGATGCGGAATCCGGAATATCCAGGAAATAAATTATTCTTTGATGATTGTCTTAGTGGCAGTTATATTTTTAAAGGATGAGTGGTTTAACGATAAAACTGTTCACGATATTTTAGAAGCGTGGTATTGGTCATCATTATTTTCCGGCGAGTATGATAAAGATCAGAATATAAAGATGATCGCGCATCTTCAGACCATGGTAAAGACAATGCAGGCATCCAGCCGAAAAGAGAATGTTGACTGGATTGCAAATATCAAAAATTATGTGTTGGAAGCACAGAATTTTTCGGATGAAAAGTTTTTACTGATGGAAAAGGCGGATGAAGACCGTATCCCGAAAAAAGTGATGCGCATGTTTATGTGTCAGTATCTGCTGTCAAAGACATATAAGGATATGTTTGACGAAAATAAAATTTTAAGTGCATATTCCGATGAAACAGAAAGATTTGAGGCACATCATATTATACCGCTTGGAACAGTAAAAAAGGTAGGGGAATCTACGAAAAAACTTCGTGATGATGAAAAAAATATCTGCAACTCGCCTTTAAATTTTGTGTACATAACGAAAAAAGCAAATAAGGAAATATCCGATGAATCCTTAAAAGATTATGTACAGAAGATCAACGCGGAAGCAAAAGCAAAACTGCATATTACGGCTTATACAAATTCGGATATACCACAAGATCAGGTAAAACAGATTTTAAGGGAACGGTATGATTTCCTGAAGGGGGATATCAGGGAGCGGATCAGTACTTTATTAAGTTAAATACGGCTTGGAAAGTGCAGATAAAGATATTGTTTTACGAAAGAACAATGCAGGATGGAGGTATTTTATGAAAGAGGTCAGTGAAAAAGTAATGCGGAATATGATTTTTGAGGTTCTTCATGTGGAGCGTAAAAATTTGCGGAGCAAGGCAAAAACAGATCAGAGGATGGCTGAGGAACTTGCAAAGATCATAGTTGATTATGCGAAGATGTCAGTGTAGCAGACTTAGGGGGAGAATAGCATGAAATTCCAGAGCATTACAATGAATAATTTTATGAGGTATAAGGGGCAGAATGTAATCGAGTTCAGCTGCGATGAAAAAAGAAATGTTACTGTCGTGCTGGGAGATAATACGGTTGGCAAGACGACAATTGCACAGGCATTTCGCTGGGTGCTTTATGGTGCGGTATTGACAGAACGCGGAAAGCAGCAGGAAGACTACCAGCTGTTAAACAATGATATTCTGGCAATGATGGATGCGAACAGTAAAGCGGATGTTACGGTGGAACTGGTTGCTGTTGATGATGAAAAAAGATACCGGATCAAGCGTGAAATCCATTATACGCGTGCATATCCACAGTTGATCGCAAAAGAATTTTATAAGAAAGTTTCACTGGAAATATCAGAAAAGGATGATCCAAATGCCGGTATTTCTGTGGAAACGGAAAAAATAGAAGAGGTAATCCGTGAATTATTTCCCAAAAATCTGTCACATTATTTTTTGTTTGATGGAGAGAGATGGAATGATGTAACTGTTAACGGTGTGCGTGAAAATATCAAAGAGTCTGTACATACACTGACCGGATTATCTGCGTATCAGGCTGCAATCTGGCATTTGAAGGATATGGGAAGTCATTCCGTTATTAAAAAGTTCAAAGGAAAGATATCAGGTTCCGGTAATATGTATGATAATCTGGAAAAAGACCGGAATCGTATGGAACATGAAATAGAGCAGTGTAAGGATAAGATAAAAAATATTGAGATCAATATACAAAACTATAATGAAAAAATAGAGGAAGTGCAGCAGTATCTCCTTGAAAATAAGAATACGGAAATTTTGCAGGCAAAATATAACCAGTTATTAGTAGTAAGAAGAACGCAGGCGGAAAGAGGAGTTGCTGCATATAAAAGTCTGGTAAATTTATTCAGTGATAAAGCGTATATGTTGTTTGCAAGACCGATGATTGAGGCATCCGTGAAAATGGTAAAATCTGTTGTGGGAGAGCGGCGTGACATACCGCATATGCATCAGGCAAGTATTGACTATATTATAAAAACAGGAAGATGTATCTGTGGAACTCCAATATTACCGGAGTCTAAGGAATCAGAAAGTCTGATGGAGCAGAGAAATTATCTTCCGCCGGCAGATATTGGTTCGTTGCTGGGTGAGTTTGAACGGACAGGACAGCGCTGGAACCGGCAAAGCAATTCTGTTTATGATGATTTAAGAGAAGATGCGCAAAATGTGGATCAGAGCATCCGGGCTTACGAGGAAACCTGTAATCAGTTAGCCGGGATGGAACAGCAGATGGACAGGCAGACAGACTTTGCCGAAAAAAGAAAAATGCTGAAATATTATCAGAGTGAAAACAGTAAATTAGGGGTGGAAAAGGGAACACTGCAGGGACAGATCTTAAATTTTGAGCGGCAGATCGAACGAACAGAAGCTGAGATGAAGAGTCAGGAAGTCAGAAGCGAAGAAAATAAAAAATGGCGAGAGCGTGTAGATTTGGCAGAAGCATTATATACAAGATTAAAAAATGATTTTGAGGTAAAAAAGAATAAGACATTTCTGGAATTAAACGGACAGATCCAAAAAAATTTTGAGCGTATGTTCAATGCGAAAGATAAAAGAATACAGTTGACGGAAAATTATGAGATCCAGATGTTATATCAGACGGATTTGGGTTTCCGCGAAGAGAAGAATCTGTCAGAGGGCGAAAAAATCGCACGCAATTTTGCATTTATCGTTACAATCATGGAATACAGCAGAAATAAAAAGGCTGAGCATCTTGGAGTGGAGGGTGCTGGAGATACACTGCCGATTGTTTTAGACGGACCGTTCTCTAAACTGGGGGATAAAAATATCAGTCTGATTGCAAAAGTTTTGCCGGAAGTATCAGAACAGGTAATTATTTTTATGCTGGACAAGGACTGGAAGTACACAGGACTCGATGAATATGTCGGTGCGTCTTATTATATTGAAAAAACAGCTGACGAGGCATATGCGTCCATACGGAAAGTAGAATCTGATCAGTAGCGGAAGGGGATACAAAAGATGGGGAATTATGAATTTTTTAAGAAGGAGTTTGAATTTCATGGAAAGCATGCCAGGATGGCAGGTGAATTGTGGGTAAAAGGTGACTATGAGCATACCTATTTCCGGAGACTGATCGATCTGTATATGGTGGCAGCAGTGGTGGGATTTCGCGTAGACCGTAAAGCAAAGGAAGATTTCTCGCCGTTTGGGACAAAGAGCATTTTAGCCGAGCAGGTCATCAATGCAAAAGAAGAATTAGATTTTATTATGCAGATGATGATCATGCTGGATGCGAAAGAAAGCATGCCGGCTGAGGAAGCAGTAAAAAAAGCATTCCGGGGTGCGGAGACGGAGGAAGAATTTCAGGCTTATCAGTCCATGTTTCATGATTATGTCAGAGGCGGGGTAGAGGAACTGTATGAGAGACTGATCATTCAAAAAGCAGAACCGGACAGTGAATTTTATGATAATAAAACAGCAAATCTGATGTCTGTGTTAGAAAGATTTGGTTATGGTTTACAGGATATGGAGGAGTAATAATTTTACATGATTTTTGAAGGAAAAATGTAAAAAAAATAAAAAACAGGTATTTACAATCGTCGAAAACAGGGGTATAATTTAAGAGAATTATATCATACCAAGTGATAATTAGGTTATTACAATAAGGTAAGAAACCTAAAAGCTCTAATCCCATTCTTCGGAATGGGATTATCTTTTATACAGAAGTTTATTCATGACAATGACCGGTATGCGGATCATTGTTGAAGCGCGCAGAATAAAACAGTTGTCCCGTTTGCTGGTATGAGAGAGAACGGTTCAGATGAGAGGAGAAGGAACATGGACGAAAAAATGGATTATCGTATTGGGTTGGATATTGGTATTGCATCCGTCGGCTGGGCGGTATTACAGAACAACAGTGATGACGAGCCGGTTCGTATCGTAGACCTTGGGGTAAGGATATTTGATACAGCAGAAATCCCGAAAACAGGTGAATCTTTGGCGGGACCAAGGAGAGCTGCACGAACGACAAGAAGGCGGCTTAGAAGAAGAAAACATCGTTTAGACAGAATCAAATGGCTCTTTGAGAATCAGGGTCTGATAAATATTGATGACTTTCTGAAACGATATAACATGGCAGGGTTACCGGATGTTTATCAGCTTCGCTATGAGGCATTAGACCGGAAACTGACGGATGAAGAATTAGCACAGGTGTTGCTTCATATTGCAAAACACCGTGGATTCCGTTCAACCAGAAAGGCGGAGACGGCTGCAAAGGAAAATGGTGCAGTTTTAAAAGCGACGGATGAAAATCAAAAGCGGATGCAGGAAAAGGGATATCGTACGGTCGGGGAGATGATTTATTTAGATGAAGCATTTCGAACCGGATGTTCCTGGTCAGAAAAGGGATATATTCTCACCCCACGCAATAAAGCAGAAAATTATCAGCACACCATGTTAAGGGCAATGCTTGTGGAAGAAGTCAAAGAAATTTTCTCCAGCCAGAGACGTCTTGGAAATGAAAAAGCGACGGAAGAATTAGAAGAAAAATATTTGGAAATCATGACAAGTCAGAGATCTTTTGATTTAGGACCAGGCATGCAGCCGGATGGAAAGCCAAGTCCATATGCGATGGAAGGTTTTTCGGACAGAGTTGGAAAATGTACATTTCTTGGAGATCAGGGGGAGCTGCGCGGCGCAAAGGGAACTTATACGGCAGAATATTTTGTGGCACTGCAGAAAATAAATCATACAAAACTGGTTAACCAGGATGGAGAGACCAGAAACTTTACAGAAGAGGAACGACGGGCACTGACTTTGCTGTTATTCACACAGAAGGAAGTGAAGTATGCAGCAGTTCGCAAGAAGTTAGGTTTGCCGGAGGATATTCTTTTTTATAATTTAAATTATAAAAAAGCTGCCACGAAAGAAGAACAGCAAAAAGAAAATCAAAATACGGAAAAAGCAAAATTTATTGGGATGCCATACTACCATGATTACAAGAAATGTTTGGAAGAACGGGTGAAATATCTGACAGAAAATGAAGTCAGGGATCTGTTTGATGAGATTGGTACGATCCTGACCTGTTATAAGAATGATGACAGTCGTACGGAGCGGCTGGCTAAGCTGGGACTTGTACCGATAGAGATGGAAGGGTTATTGGCGTATACACCGACGAAGTTTCAGCATCTTTCGATGAAAGCGATGCGGAATATTATCCCGTTTTTGGAAAAAGGCATGACGTATGATAAAGCATGTGAGGAAGCCGGATATGATTTTAAGGCGGATTCTAAGGGGATTAAGCAGAAGTTATTAACAGGAGAAAAGGTGAATCAGACGATCAATGAGATTACAAATCCGGTAGTAAAGCGTTCTGTATCACAGACTGTCAAAGTGATCAATGCAATTATCCGTACCTATGGCAGTCCACAGGCAATCAATATTGAGCTTGCAAGAGAAATGTCAAAGACTTTTGAAGAACGCCGGAAAATAAAAGGTGATATGGAAAAACGCCAGAAGAATAACGAAGATGTGAAAAAGCAGATTCAGGAATTGGGAAAATTATCACCAACCGGACAGGATATTTTAAAATATCGCCTGTGGCAGGAACAGCAGGGAATCTGTATGTATTCCGGTAAGACTATTCCATTGGAAGAACTGTTTAAACCGGGGTATGATATTGATCATATTTTGCCATACAGTATTACATTTGATGACAGTTTTCGGAATAAGGTACTTGTCACTTCTCAGGAAAACCGCCAAAAGGGAAACAGGACACCTTATGAATACATGGGAAATGATGAGCAGCGTTGGAATGAGTTTGAAACTCGTGTGAAGACGACGATACGGGATTATAAAAAACAGCAGAAACTTTTGAAAAAACATTTTTCAGAGGAAGAGCGTAGTGAATTTAAAGAGCGTAACTTAACGGATACAAAATATATTACAACCGTTATTTATAATATGATCCGTCAGAACCTTGAAATGGCACCGTTAAACCGTCCGGAAAAGAAAAAACAGGTACGCGCGGTAAATGGAGCAATTACGGCGTACTTAAGAAAACGCTGGGGATTACCTCAGAAAAATCGTGAGACGGATACACATCATGCGATGGATGCGGTTGTCATCGCCTGCTGTACGGATGGCATGATCCAGAAAATATCGCGATATACGAAAGTAAGAGAGAGATGTTACTCAAAAGGTACAGAGTTTGTGGATGCGGAGACAGGAGAAATCTTTCGACCGGAAGATTACAGCCGGGCAGAATGGGATGAGATATTTGGTGTTCATATTCCAAAACCATGGGAGACATTCCGGGCAGAACTGGATGTGAGAATGGGAGATGATCCGAAGGGATTTTTGGATACCCATTCTGATGTTGCCTTAGAATTAGATTATCCAGAGTATATTTATGAAAATCTTCGTCCGATTTTTGTCTCAAGAATGCCAAATCATAAGGTAACAGGGGCTGCACATGCAGATACGATCCGCAGTCCGAGACATTTTAAGGATGAAGGAATCGTATTGACTAAGACGGCTTTGACAGATCTGAAGTTGGATAAAGATGGAGAAATCGACGGCTACTATAACCCACAAAGTGATCTTTTATTATACGAGGCATTGAAAAAACAGTTGTTGTTATATGGAAACGATGCAAAAAAGGCATTTGCTCAGGATTTTCATAAGCCGAAAGCAGACGGTACAGAAGGTCCGGTAGTACGGAAAGTCAAGATACAGAAGAAACAGACGATGGGGGTATTTGTGGATTCCGGAAATGGAATTGCAGAAAATGGCGGTATGGTCAGAATCGATGTATTTCATGTGAATGGAAAGTATTATTTTGTACCGGTGTATACGGCGGATGTGGTGAAGAAGGTGCTGCCGAATAGGGCTGCGACAGCACATAAGCCATATGGAGAATGGAAAGTTATGGAGGATAAGGACTTTTTATTCAGTTTGTATTCGAGGGATTTAATACATATAAAGAGTAAAAAAGATATACCTATAAAAATGGTAAATGGTGGGATGGAGGGTATAAAAGAAACGTATGCATACTATATAGGCGCAGATATTTCGGCTGCTAATATACAAGGAATTGCACATGACAGCCGTTATAAGTTTAGAGGCTTAGGTATACAAAGTCTGGATGTGCTTGAAAAATGTCAGATAGATGTTTTAGGTCATGTTTCAGTAGTAAGAAGTGAAAAACGAATGGGGTTTTCTTGATAAAAACATGGGGGATAAATGGGATTTCGAAATATTAAGATAGACAGTCATGTAAAGCTGTCTATCAAAAATCAGCAGCTAAATATTGAAACAGACATAGCAAGACAGATTCCACTGGAGGATATCAACTGTATCATTATAGAAAATCAGACCGTAACTGTCTCAGCTTATTTACTTCAAAAAATGGCAGATATGGGAATCGCGGTTTATGTCTGTGATGAGAAACATCTTCCGAATGCAGTATTGCTTCCCATGGTAAGGCACAGTCGCCATTTTAAAATTCTGAAATATCAGATAGAGGCAGGAAAGCCCTTACAGAAAAGACTCTGGCAGCAGATCGTGGTTCAGAAAATAAGAAACCAGGCATTGTGTTTAGCCTACCTTGAACTGGATGGATCAGAAGAACTGATGAAAATGTGTAAAGAAGTCCAGTCAGGCGATCGAACACATGTGGAGGCGAAAGCAGCAGCTTTTTATTTTAAAAGTCTGTATGGATTAGGATTTTCACGCGGTAATGATCATATCATTAACGCGGCGTTAAATTATGGTTATGCTATTGTAAGAGGTCTGATCGCCCGCTCCATTGTCTGTTATGGATTAGAACCTTCGATTGGAGTGTTCCATCATAGTGAGCTGAATAATTTTAATTTGGCGGATGATATGATCGAGCCATTTCGTCCGTTAGTTGACCTGTATGTAGCCCAAAATTATGATATAGCAGAAATTGACAGCGATCTTACGCCAGAAAGAAAACGTGGTATTTTTGGTATTATAAATTATGATATGGATATGAAAGGAGAAAAACGTATTATCAGTAATTGTATTGATATGCTGGTGGCAAGTTACAGTAGTGCTTTGCAGGGAAAAAGATCAGATTTGGAGTTGCCGGAACTGATGCAATTACAGGTACATAGCTATGAATAGGTTTATGAGAATGTTAGTATTTTTTGATCTGCCAGTAGTAACTGCAAAAGAGAAAAAGGATGCCACAAAATTTCGTAAGTTTTTATTGAAAGATGGCTACAATATGGTGCAGTGGTCTGTATATTCCAGGATATGCAATGGTATGGATGCAGTTGCAATGCATAAACAGCGTTTAAAACAAAATCTGCCCTTAAAAGGATCAGTACGTGCGCTGGTTTTAACAGAAAAGCAGTATGAATCTATGGAAATTATGTTAGGAACGAAAACGTTCGATGACACCCCGGAATCAATAGAATTAATGGATGTTTTTTGAAAAAAGAAGATTTTCGATAGAATTTAACTTCCAAATTAAAGATTTTTTTTAGATGAAATCCCCACGAATCCCTGTAGTTCGTGGGGATTTGTGCTCCCTATTATACCATACCAAGTGATAACAGGGAATTACAACTTCCCTTTAGTGGTATAGGGTTCACGTTCTATTATACCATACCAAGTGATAACAGGGAATTACAACCGGATTTCCCGCCTTGCTTATATCGACGTATTATACCATACCAAGTGATAACAGGGAATTACAACTGTCCAGAAAGAATCATGTACTTTCCGTTAATTATACCATACCAAGTGATAACAGGGAATTACAACGAGACAGCGGTTTACCTCTGAACGGCTTTGATTATACCATACCAAGTGATAACAGGGAATTACAACGTTCATTGAGGAACAAGGTTATACATGGGTATTATACCATACCAAGTGATAACAGGGAATTACAACTTGCAGGACATCAAGGAAAAGCCACAGGCGATTATACCATACCAAGTGATAACAGGGAATTACAACGGCTGATGATAACTATGTGATGAAGCACAAATTATACCATACCAAGTGATAACAGGGAATTACAACTGCTGATGCAAGGATTGCACCAAACAGTTCATTATACCATACCAAGTGATAACAGGGAATTACAACGCCAGTGAAGAACATGAACCCTTGGTCATAATTATACCATACCAAGTGATAACAGGGAATTACAACAGGCGGCGTGGGCGTAGTCGGTGAATTTGTATTATACCATACCAAGTGATAACAGGGAATTACAACGCATGCTCTATACACCAATAGATATGTTTGATTATACCATACCAAGTGATAACAGGGAATTACAACTTACCATCCTTGAATATACGCACCTCATGATTATACCATACCAAGTGATAACAGGGAATTACAACATGGTGTGCGTTTCTCCGACGTATTCATGAATTATACCATACCAAGTGATAACAGGGAATTACAACATGTTTTTAAGTGTGGCAGATGGTCGAATAATTATACCATACCAAGTGATAACAGGGAATTACAACGTAGCAATCATAAAGCACCGGCGAATGAAAATTATACCATACCAAGTGATAATGAGGAAAATCAGAAAAGTATATTGAAATTACGGAAAAACCGTAATCAACCTTTACACTACAACAAAAAACAGGAAACCTTGTAAATCAAAGTTTCCTGTTTCTCAACAGAAGAGCGCGAGACGGGACTCGAACCCGCGGCCCCGACCTTGGCAAGGTCGTGC
>OGCQ01001709.1_pt1 | contig 25277 bp, 26 predicted proteins | sample 1570161 | NCBI WGS metagenome assembly OGCQ01 (sample SAMEA4384402, study PRJEB24528) | human gut metagenome
CGTTAAATCCTTCATATACATATGAAGATGTTGCAAAGAATCCATATGGCTATGCCGGAATGAAAGCAAAAGTCAATGGAAAAGTTAATTATATAGAACTTAACAATAAGAAAAATACGGCTACTATAAAGTTAGAAGTTGGGGACAAACAGTTTTATTATGTTAATTTTAAATATAACAAAAAGGCAAAAGTGCTTCCAGCTATAAATGATGAAATTACAATTGAAGGTAAATATTACGGCATTTACAAAGAAGAATATATCAAAAACGTAGATGATATTGGACTGGTAGATGACGATGATATTGAGTATAGATATGAGGTATATCCTTATATTAATGCTAAAAATGTTATAGAGAATAAATAATAATGGGTAAAAGTATGCTTAATAAATATAATAAAAATCTTAGTATTATAATTTTAGGGATTGCATTGGTTGTCTACATTTTATTTATGGCTGTTACCGGAAGGGTTTTTGATGTAGGCAAATCTACAATAGCGGCAAATACAAACGAAGATACAGAGTATACGGTTGGACGTATTTCTAATGACAGGGAATATTCCATAGTTGTAGACAAGAAGGTTAGCAACCTTAAAAGCATTTCTCTTAAGATAAAAGATTTAAGAGAAAAATATACGCAGGAAAAAAGAAACAATGGAATTATTTCCATAAAGTTTTATGATAATGAATCAGGAAAAGTTCTAGGCGAAAAAGAGTTAGAAGTTCAGGATATCATGTTAACATCATATTATGCTGAAGAATCTTCAGACAGCTCAGTTGCATATTCAAACATAGAATGTCACGATTTAAAAATTAGTGCTGATTCATTAAAAATTGTTGTGAAAGGCAAAAATATTCCACAGGACAGTGAACTTGTTATTTATGGTAACAGACAGGATAAAATTGAAAATTTAGCATCATATGATGATGATATGCAGATAAGTGGAAATATTTTATGTATTGTAGTTGAAGGAAGAAAGAAAATTTCTACAGATTTTTTGTGGGGATTAGTATTGATTGCCTTTATAGGAATTACAGTTAATTTTCTTAAAATGAAAGCAAATGCCAATGGAGGGTCTAATGGTAAAAAGAATAACAAATAAAATACCGAAGCCTTTAGCGTATGCAATTGTATTATTTTTAATTGTTGTATTAACGTTTGTAATTGAATTTTTTGGCTTTAATTTTAAGAGTATAAGATATGGACTTAAAGATACAACTTTTACTAATTTTACAGTTAAAAATAACTCAGTTGAAGTTAAATTAAAAAAGGCTGCGTACATAGGAAAGGTACAGATATATGGATCATCAGAAGAAAATAAAATGATTCATTACAGTCTTGAAGTTACTACTGTATCGTCTTATGGAAAAGAAAATAAAAAAGGATATAATGACATATTGTATCCTGAATTAAAAACAGGGGTGACTTCTGTAGGGGAATACGGAAACAAGATTAAAATTGATGTTCCTAAAGAATACGTGGACTGTATAAAAGCAGTTAAGATTAAAAATTCATTTACACCTAACAAATATAGAATGTGCTTTATATTTTCAGTACTTGTGATGCTTGCAATGATTATTTTATGTAAGGATACTCTTAGAAAAAGAATAGAGCTGTTCTTCGTTGTATCAGGTTTTTTAATCGGAGTATCATTAATTTATTCTACAGGCGCAACACCGTTTACATGGGATGAAGAAACACATTTTAAGGCCGTATATGAAAATGCCTACGGAGATTTAGTAGATAACACGAGTGCAGTTGTTAAGTATGAGGAAAAAGTAGGAATTCCTGCATATAACACTTTGGAGGAAAAAAATCTCGTAGACCAATACATGAATGCTAATGATAAAAAAGTAATTTCAAGAACAAATAAGGCAGTTGCAACAAATTATACTGCAGTAGCATATATACCTCAGATTCTTGGAGCAAAAATTGCAAGAGCACTACATTTAAGCTTTTCTAATATGCTGATGCTTATTAAATTTATGAATTTAATTGTATATCTTGTTGTTATGGCGATTGCAATAAAGATGACAAAAGTATGTAAATATGCACTTGTTTGTATAGCATTAATGCCAACAAGTATTTTACAGGCAAGTTCTATAACATATGATGGCTTTGTTTTATGCTTTGTTTCACTTGGAGTTGTATTGCTGATAAATGAAATTATTAGTGATGAAGAAAAGATAAATACAAAGTTATTAGTAGCCGGAATGGTTGCAATTACAGTGGGAAGTTTATCTAAGATGGTTTATGCACCATTAGTTATGCTTGCACTATTTATTCCTAATAGGAAATTTTCAAGTAAAAAGAGTGCAATCTGGTTTAAACTTGGAATATTGGCTGTATGTGGATGGATGCTTACAACATTTGTGTTGCCAACAATAGCAAGTATGATTTCACCGGATGTTACGGCAACTGTGGATATCAGAGGTGGAGATACAAACTCAGGAAGTCAGATTGGAAACATTATTGGACAGCCATTTAATTATGCAAAAGAATTGTTATCAAGTATATTTAGTTTTGAAAACTTTGGTATTTCAGCTGAGGCAAGAGACCCATATACAATTGGTAATTTAATGCTTATGAATTATGGTGGAACAGTCGTAGGACCGGATAAATTTGCTTATGTAATAATGGCACTTATTATGGTTTTAATTTGCAAAAATAAAGAAGAAAAGCCTCTTAACGTAAAAACAAAATTAGGTGTTTGGGGACTTATCTTTATTATTGTTGTATTGATATGGACAGCAATGTATCTTGCATTTACACCTGTAGGTCAGAAGGCTATAGTAGGTGTACAGGCCAGATATTATCTTCCAATATTGTGGCTGGCTATAGTAGCTGCATATAACGGGAAATTATGTATTAATGTAACAAAAACAGGTTACGCCCGATTGCTTACCGGAATCATGACATTTATAACTGCATATGGACTTTTGGCGGTATTAATTGTTCAAAAGCTAGCATAGAAGGAAAGGCTTTTACAAAATCTGATTTTGTAAAGCCTTTTTGAGAGGTTTAGGAAATGGATAAAAAAGTATCAATTGTAATACCTGCATATAACAGTGAAAAATATATAAAGGATTGTATTTTGTCACTGCAAAGGCAGACATATAAAAATATAGAAATTATAGTTGTTAATGATGGCTCAAAGGATTCAACGCTAGAAATATTAAACGAGCTTGCAAAAGAATATAATAATTTAATTGTTCTTACACAGGAAAATCATGGAATAGCTTATACAAGAAACAGAGGAATCGAATTTGCCACAGGTGAATATCTGATGTTTATGGATAATGATGATTCCATGAAAGAAGACTGTATAGAAATGCTGTTAAGCAGAATTTTGGAAACTGATGCTGATATGGTAATTGGTGGATACAGACGAATTACTCCTGGAGGAAAAGTTTTAGATGAAATGGTTCTCACAAAAGATGAATGGGCAAAGTTTAGAATGATAAGTCCTTGGGGACGTATTATGAAAACGCAATTTGTCAGAGAGCATAATCTTAAATTTGGCGATTATAAAATGGGAGAGGATTCATATTTTAATGTTACAGCTTACGGCGAAAGTGACAAAATCATAACAACAGATTATGTGGGTTATAATTGGATTTACAGAGATGAGTCGGTTTCAAATACAACTCAGAAAAAAGTGGCAAATTCTCCAATTCCTTTTCTTGAAGGGTTAATAGAGAGAAATAAAAATCAAAAATATATGAAGCCTAAAATGTTTGAGTATTTTGTTATAAAATATGTTATCTGGAATTTGACCTTTATATGTAAACAGAGTACTAAAAAAGAAATGTCAAATGCGTATACAGAATATTTTAACTGGTTATCCGGGAAGATTCCTGATTATAAGAAAAATCCTTATGTGGGACTTGGAAAGCCTAAAGGTGAAACAGCTTTAATAAGACTAATTGTAACTATATTTTGCAAAATGCCAAAGAGCATAGTAATATGTATAATGATGCTATATAAAAAGATTGTATAAATAGAGAGCAACAGAATTAAAAAAATGGGAACAAACAATGTTAAAGTTTAGTAATCATGAATAATAAGCAATGATATAGTTTGGTAAACCAAAATAATAAACAATAGCAGAGCAAAAAAACTTAGTAAATAACAACAGAGTTTTTAGGAGAAGAAAGATGAAACATTCATTTGTAATATGTGCATACAAAGAAAGTCCTTTTTTAGAGGAATGCATACAGTCATTAGAAAAACAGACAGTAAAAAGTACAATTAAAATGGTTACTTCAACACCTAATGAGTATATTGCTGATATGGCAAAAAAACACAATATAGAACTGATAGTAAACGAAGGTCAGGGAGGAATTGTTCAAGACTGGAATTTCGGATATAAACAGATTGATACTCCTTATGTGACAATTGCACATCAGGATGATGTATATTTTCCAGAGTATACAGAAACTTTATTAAAGGAATTTGAAAGAAGCAAACATCCTTTGATTTTCTTTACAGATTACTGGGAACTTAGAAATGGTGAATATGTTAAAGAAAACAAATTACTTAAAGTTAAAAGAATCATGCTTATACCATTAAAGACAAGATTGTTTTTTAACAGCAGATTTGTAAGAAGAAGAATATTATCATTTGGATCACCTATTTGTTGCCCTTCAGTAGGATATGTCAGAGCAAATTTGCCGAATCCTATTTTTGAAGTTGGATTTAGAAGCAATGAAGACTGGCAGGCATGGGAGAAACTTTCTAAACTTAAAGGAAGCTTTATTTATTGCAAAAAGCCATTAGTGGCACATAGAATACATGAAGATTCAGAAACATCAGCCATTATTGCCGATAATAAAAGAAGCGATGAAGATGAAGTTATGTTTTCAAAATTCTGGCCTAAATTTATTGTTAAGATATTAGTAAAATTTTATGCTAAAGGTCAGGATTCTAATAATATGTAATTTATTAAAGAATTGGAAGGTTCAATGAAAACGTTAGTATATTGTTAGGATTTTAATTATGTGATTCATTGAGGTTATAATATAAATGAGTAAAAAGATAAAAAATAATTTGCCGGATGATTTGAATGGTTCACAGGATAATTTAGAAAATGTGAGAACAGATTTAAATTCGGATAATATGAAAGATGAGGGCTTAAAGGATAATATTAAGATTGAAAATGCGATTGCAGCATTGCAGCAGGAAAGCACTCAGGAAATGTTAGCTCATACTTTAACAGTTATCCGAAGAAGAATGAAGGAAAAAGGCAGATTAATTATTGCGGTTGAGCCACCTAAAGCAGATGGAAATTTGAATATTCAGGCAATTAAGACAGATGATGGAAGAATGTGGTGGATGGCGTTTACAAGTTTTGATGAGGAAGTTAAAGGAAGCGGTAGTGTAATGTCTACTTTTATGAGTGACATTGACAGCTTATTTGTGACAGCCTTAAAAACAGATGGAATAAGTGGAATTATAATTAATCCGTGGAACAAAACAATAATGCTTGATAAGAGATTGATAAGTATTATTATTGGAAAATAATATGATGCCAGGTTCAAAAGGCTTAAGCCCACATAAGCTTGCTCATAAAGGAGTAGGATTATAGGAGTGTGCAGTATGAACAATCTGTAGTCATCAAAGTAAGGGACTTTTGACCACAACGCCATAATTTTAAAGAATTATAAATATAACAAAATTTAAGAGGTGATAATTATGTCAGAAATTAATAGTATTGATGTAGAAGAAGATCAGTTTGCGTATCGTTATGATACACAGCTTTTGATTGACAGAAGAGATAAAGATTTAGATGAGGATGAGATATCAGAGTACATAACAGAACATTTTGAAGGTAACTGTCTTATCGCAGTAGGAGATGAAGATTTGATTAAAATTCATTTCCATACAAATGAGCCTTGGAAAGTTTTAGAATATTGTAACTCAATTGGAGAAATTTACGATATTGTAGTTGAAGATATGATTCGTCAGTCAGCAGGCTTACAGGGTTAGAGTAAAATTAAGAATATTATCTTAAGTTTTCCACATACTAACTCCATAACTTAAATTTAGCAAAATAGGATTTAATTACATTAAAGAAAAAATTAAATTCTTTAAAAGATTAGTTATGGAGGATAATAACATGAAAGCGACAGGTATCGTACGAAGAATTGATGAATTGGGGAGAGTTGTTGTTCCAAAGGAAATCAGAAGAACTTTAAGAATAAGGGAAGGCGACCCACTACATACATCATTGACACCGTTTGAAAGGTTCTGTTATGCAATGCTTGAATTTTCAAAGCGTTGCATCGGAAAATAAATCATAACGGAGGTCAAAAGAAATGACAGAATTTGAAAAAACAGGCGGTACATATCGGAAAGAGGGATTGTATTTATTACCAAATCTTACACTCCCGGAAGACGGTCAGGCAGCAGATATCGGTGTGTGGGGTATAAGACACAGGCGATATTTAAAACAACATCATCGAGTGCTGTATTATAATCTTCTGACGGCAGGTAAGCTTGATAGTTATCTGGTTGATATTGATCAGAGAGCAAAAGATTTGTTCGATGAAACAGTAAGAATACTTGCCGAAAATGAGAATATGACAGAAAAACTCAAAGCAGATGCTCCACTGGTGTGGATTCAGAAAATCAATAACATTCGTAATCAGGCTATGGAAATAGTCAATGCACAATTGATATTCAATTAAAAGAGTAGATATTGTTGCTGCATTCCCTGACCAGTAAAATGCGAATAGAAATCAAAATATCTTGAATATGACAAGATTAGCGTGGCTATACTTATAACAACAGGAGGTTATGTGTATGAAACAAGGCGTTTTGGTTTATGATCAGCAGTCTGACCGTATGGATGTACGGTTTGGTCTGGAAGATTATTATGGTGGTCTGCATTGTGGTACCTGTATGGATGTGAAAATCGGTAGCAAATGGAAACCGACTCGGATTGAATATAACTGGGGAGAAAAGGAAGGCTGGTACTTAGTTGATGTTCCGGTAGAATCGCTGGTGGGTTTGACGGTACGGATGGATTAGAAAAAAGTCATTGACTATTTAATGATTAGGGCTAAAATTATATTTAGAGGTGAGTCCTACCTGTAAGTGGAAGTGGTAAAAGTGTAAGAATTGCCGATGGTAATTCTTTATGTGGCTATGCGAATAAGCATAGCCACTTTTGACGTTAAAGGAGTGAAAAATTGATATTGGATGTAAATATTAGGAAACCAATAATTTACGAACATTTTTTGTAGTAACAGGGTTCCCCATAAAAAGACCAAGTGCACCGACAGAAATAGCTGCAAAACAGAGTATGTTTTGACAGGCTTCCAGATTGCGACATGTATAGTTTTTATCCAGTGCAGTCAACTTTTCTTGAGTAGACATGTCAGTAGCTTTTTCAATTAATTTTGCTTTGGTTTCATATTTATCTTTAGACTCTTTCTCCGTGGAAAGGATCGTGTCTGACAGTATTTTCTGAACATCAGAAAAAATAGTGTCTTTAAAATTAGAGTCATCTGTAGTGTTGAAAATAGGACGAGTATTATTCATAGGAACCTCCTTGTATAATATGTTTATTTTATCGGGTACTTCAGAAGTGCTTTGTAACTTCTTGACAGTAATTATTCTATCTGATATTGTATGAAAAGTAAATATCATAGAAGATATATAGGTGACGTTAAAAAACAAAAATAAATGGAGAAAATATATTATGAATAATATAAATGAGGAAAAAGCTGAAATTTGGTGTACAAGATTTAATCAGTTGATGAAAGAGCATGGTTATACACAGAAATCATTTCTTAAAGAATACAAAAATAAATATGGAGGTGGAACACAAGCTAATATTAGTCGTTGGTTACGTGTAGGAAATGTAATTCAAAAAAATGGGACATCTCAAAAAATTGGTTTTCCGTCATATGAAAATATGTTAAATATTGCGGATTTTTTTGGAGTAACAGTTGGATATCTAACGGGGGAAACCAATTTTAAAACTTTTGAAATGGAAAAGGCTTGTCAGTGTATAGGTATTGATGAAGAAACTGGCATAGCGTTACAAAATATAGCATCTGGAAAAGCTATAAGATTTGGACAATATCAAAAAAAAGAAATTGGAGCAGTGTTAAGGTATTTGATTACGTCAGAAAGTTTTCCGAAATTTATTAGTAATTTGAGAGAATGCGCAGAGAATAATTATCGCAAAATGCATCCAATAGATCATGTTGCTATAGCAGAAAAAAAGATCAAAAAAGAAGTGTTAGAGCTGGCTACCCAATGTTTGGAATATCAGAAGGATTATGATGAACAGTATGGAGAAGTTGATGACTTTAAAGATAACAATGTAGAAGTTACGGAGGAACTTTTAGAAGCTATATCTCTATTAAATACTGCAATTAGCCAAAATTATGAAGAAGATATGAGGAATGAAAAAGAAGTTAAATTATCAGAATATGAATTGCAAAAAATTTATTTTGAATTACTTAGAGATGTTGTTTTAGATGAGCATTTATCAGAAATGTCGATTCCGTATTCTAGCGAAGATGATCTGATTTCGTACATAACAGGACAGTAAGATATGTCAATGTGAATGCGTGAAATTAGTGATGTGGTATTGTTGGAAAAAATATCAAAACTATATACAAAAAAGTCAAGGCGTGTTGTTGATAATTATTTTCGGTGTATTTTCTTAGCGAGCAGACCATTTGGATAAACAAACGGTGTTTTTGCCATGTTGTACATATGCAGCGAGAGGTCAAAAATAGCTTGTTAGGAAAATCCTAAGACCTTTATGCACAGATTGAAAAATTCACATTTTCGTGATAAACTGATTTTAGTGTCTATGGATGAAAAATGGAGGTGCAACATGGCAATCAGTTACAAGAAACTATTCCATTTATTGATAGAAAAAGATATGACAAATGCGCAGTTACAGGAGGCGGCAGGCTTTTCGGCAAATATTATTACAAGATTGAAACGTAATGGGTATATTTCCCTTGAAAGTGTAGAGAGTATATGTCGAGTTTTGAACTGTGGCGTAGATGATATTCTGGAATTTGTTCCGGAAGATAACGGAGGAAAAAGGAATGGTTGATACCAAAAAGGAGCAGGAGAGAGAAGAACTGCATCGTGCAATATGGGCAATTGCAGATGAGCTGCGTGGAGCAGTCGATGGCTGGGATTTTAAGAATTATGTTCTCGGTACGATGTTCTATCGTTATATTTCTGAAAATCTGTGTAATTATATAAATAATGGAGAAATTGAAGCAGGAAATACGGAGTTTGATTTCGCCAGAATGCCAGATGAGGATGCAGAAGAAGCACGTGATGGATTGGTAGAAGAAAAAGGATTTTTTATTTTACCGAGCGAGTTGTTCTGCAATGTCCGTGCAAACTCCGTAAATGACGAAAATTTGAATGAAACGCTTGAGCGAGTATTTCGACATATTGAGGAATCGGCTAAGGGCAGTGAGGCAGAGAGTGACTTTGCAGGACTATTTGATGATTATGATGTTAATAGCAATAAGCTGGGTTCGACAGTCGCAAAACGTAATGAGAAACTGGTTAAATTGCTGAATGGTGTTGGCGATATGAACCTCGGTGATGTAAAAGACCATTCTATCGATGCCTTTGGGGATGCATATGAGTATCTGATGATGATGTATGCGTCGAATGCGGGCAAATCAGGTGGAGAGTTCTTTACCCCGGCAGATGTGTCAGAGTTGCTTACAAGACTGGGAACTGTAGGAAAAACAGAAATTAACAAAGTATATGATCCGGCTTGTGGTAGTGGTAGTTTACTTCTAAAGGCTGAGACAATTCTTGGAAAAGATGCTATTCGCAATGGTTTCTATGGACAGGAGATCAATATTACTACTTATAATCTGTGCCGTATTAACATGTTTCTTCATGATGTGGGATTTGATAAATTTAATATTGCCTGTGAGGATACATTGATTAGCCCACAGCACTGGGATGATGAACCGTTTGAATTGATCGTTTCAAATCCACCATATTCCATTAAGTGGGCAGGAAATGATAATCCTTTGTTGATCAATGATCCACGTTTTGCTCCGGCAGGTGTACTTGCACCGAAAAGTAAGGCAGATATGGCGTTTATCATGCACAGTTTGTCGTGGTTGGCAGCTAATGGTACCGCAGCGATTGTATGTTTTCCTGGTATTATGTATCGTGGCGGTGCAGAGAAGAAAATTCGTCAGTATCTGGCTGATAATAACTATGTAGACTGTATTATTCAGTTACCGAGTAATTTGTTTTTTGGAACATCTATTGCGACTTGTATTATGGTCATGAAGAAGAATAAGACGGATAACAAGACGCTATTCATTGACGCAACTGATGAATGTGTAAAGGTTACGAATAATAATAAACTCACTCCAGAAAATATTGAGCGTATTGTTGATGTGTTTGCAAAGCGTGAAGAAGTTGAACATTTCGCTCATTTGGCAAGTTATGAAGAAGTATCGGAAAATGACTATAACCTGTCAGTATCTACTTATGTGGAGGCAGAAGATACCAGAGAGAAGATTGATATTGTAAAGTTGAATGCAGAAATTAAGGAGATTGTAGCACGTGAACAGGTGTTACGTGATGAGATTGATAAAATCATCGCAGAAATTGAGGTAAACTGATATGGAAAATAATTTAACAGAATACCAATCTGTTATTACTGATGTGAAAAATATTATTGCTTTAGGACAGAAGGATGCCTATAACGCTGCCAGCAGAGCGATGGTTCTGACTTATTGGAATGTTGGAAAACGGATTGTCGAACAGGAGCAGGCAGGAAATACAAGAGCGGAATATGGAAAAGCACTGGTAGAAGCATTAGCGAAGGAACTTACGAGAGAATATGGTAACAGTTATTCAAAAAGAAATTTACAATACTTCCGTAAATTTTATCTTTATTTTCCAGAAGAGGAGATTGTGAACGCATGCGTTCACAATTTAAACTGGACGCAATTTCGGAGTCTTTTGCGTGTTCCGGATGAAAATGCAAGACTATGGTATATGAATGAAGCTGCAAATGAAGGCTGGAGCAGCCGGACACTCGACCGTAATATTTCTACACAGTATTACTATCGTCTTTTACAGTCTCCGAAAAAAGAAAATGTCATTGCGGAGATGAAGCAAAAAACAGAAGGCTATCAAAAAAATAGTTTTGAGTTGTTGAAAAATCCAATTATGGCAGAATTTTTGGGATTTAAGAATGAAGACAGTTATTTGGAAAGTGATTTGGAGGCTGCAATTATTACCCATATCCGGGATTTTTTGATGGAAATGGGACGAGGATTTGCGTTTGTAGCCCGTCAGCAGCATATTGTCACAGAGACGGAAGATTATTACATTGATCTTGTGTTTTATAATATTGAACTCAAATGTTATGTACTGATTGATTTGAAAATGGGTAAAATAACCCATCAGGATGTTGGTCAGATTGATATGTATGTGAGAATGTACGATGAGTTGAAATGCAAGGCAGGGGACAATCCGACAATTGGTATTTTACTATGCTCAGAAACCGATGAAGATATTGCAAGATATTCTGTTCTTCATGACAATGACCATCTCTTTATGTCAAAATATCTGACTTGCCTGCCGACAAAAGAACAGTTAAAAACAGAAATTGAAAGACAGAAAGAGATTTTTTATATGCAGCACCCAGATGAGCTTGAGAATGGTGGTGAAGTGGAATGAGCAGATTAGATGAGTTGATTGCGGAACTTTGCCCGGATGGGGTAGAAATCAGAGAACTCAAGAATGTTATTATATCTTTGAATACAGGTTTAAATCCAAGACAGTTTTTTAAGTTAAATACAGATGATGCAGAGAATTTTTATGTGACAATAAAGGAGATGCATGGTGGAAAAGTTATTTTTTCTGATAAGACAGATAAAATAAATGATGAGGCAATGCGTTTGTGCAATAATCGTTCAAATCTTGAAAAGGGAGATGTTTTATTTTCAGGAACAGGTACTATTGGAGAAACTGTTGTATTGTATGAAACTCCGCAAAATTGGAATATCAAGGAGGGAGTATATACAATAAAACCTAATCCTTTGCTTATTGATTCTGGATATTTGAGTCATTTACTGGGTTCAAGTGAGATAAAAAATCGATATATGAAGAAAGTGGCTGGTGGAACTGTAAAGAGCATTCCGATGGCAGAGTTAAAAAAATTGAAACTCCCTGTACCTCCTCTGGAGGTACAACGTGAAATAGTCCATATTTTGGACTCTTTCACGTTACTTACAGCCGAGCTTACAGCCGAGCTTACAGCTCGGAAGAAACAGTATGAATTTTACAGAGACACGCTGTTAAAAAAGAACTGTAAATCTGGAAAAGTTAAGTTGAATACTGTGTGTGAAATCTATGATGGCACACATCAAACACCTCAGTATACTAATAGTGGAGTACCTTTTGTAAGCGTGGAAAATATTGATGATTTGTATGGAACACAAAAATTTATTTCACAGGAAGCATACGAAAAATATAAAATTAAGCCACGTATAGGCGATGTTTTTATGACAAGAATTACAGCAGGAGTTATTGGAAAATGTACTGTTGTAGATCGTAACGATGATTTGGCTTATTATGTTTCGTTGGCTTTATTACGTCCGAATGCAGATGTTCTGGATAGTAAATATTTAAAATATTATTTGGAGAGTCGTTGGGGACGAAAAGAATTAGGTAAATGGATTTTATGGGATGCAACACCTACTAAAATTAACAAGGATGATATAGGTCGAGCGCTTATTTCGGTACCGCCACTTGATACACAGAAAAGATTAGTACAAGTGATCGAACATTTTGATGCCATCTGCACTGATTTGAATATAGGCTTACCAGCCGAAATTGAAGCTCGTCAAAAACAATATGAATATTATAGAGATTTACTCTTGACATTTGCTGAAACGGGCAGCATGCTCATGACAGACAGACAGACAGACAGACAGACAGACAGACAGACAGACAGACAGAGCTGAGTGCGATTAGGCTTATTCAGTATGTATTTGGCTATGTTACATTGCCGATGGGACGTTTGTTTGAATTTCGCAATGGATTGAGTAAAGGAAAAGAATTTTTTGGTTCAGGCATTCCTTTTATCAGATATACAGATGTATACAATAACAGATTTCTTAAGGGAAATGATATTACAGCGTTGGTGAAATGTACTTCTGCTGAAATTGAAAAATTGGGAGTACATCGAGGAGATGTATTCTTTACTCGAACATCAGAAACAGCAGAAGATGTTGGTTGGTCGTCGGTAATGCTTGATGATATTGGAGACTGTGTTTTTAATGGATTTACTATTAAGGCGACACCAAAAACAAATTACTTATTACCGGAATATTGTGTATTTTGTTTTGCCACAGAAGATTTCAGAAAGTATGTTACAAGTCATTGTGCATTTACAACAAGGGCATCTTTAACGGGAAAAACGATTGCAGAATATCAAATTACTATTCCGAGTATAGAAAAACAGCAGGAAATTGTAGATATATTGAGTAAGTTCCATAGCCTTTGCAATGACCTGTCAACGGGACTTCCGGCAGAAATAGAAGCCCGTCATAAACAATATGAATATTACAGGGATAAGCTATTATCCTTTAAAGAATTACAAAAGTAGGGAGGCGAGAAATGTGCCATATTTCAACATTGTCGCAGCGACAAATGAAAATACGGTAGTTACAGAATATGAGCCGGAAAAGGCACGTTCAGATAGCTATCAGTCAGAAGCAGATTTGGAAAAGGAATTCATTCGCTTGTTGTGTGAGCAGGGATATGAGTATCTGCATATTCATACCGAGAAAGATTTAACTGCAAATTTGCGTACACAGCTTGAAAAGCTGAATGGTTATCACTTTTCTGATGCTGAATGGAAACGCTTCTTTTCTGAAATCCTTGCCAATTCAAATGATGGAATTGTTGAAAAGACAAGAACGATACAGGAAGATAACGTAAAGGTATTAAAGCGTGATGATGGCTCGACGAAGAATATTACGCTGATTGATAAAAAGAATATCCACAACAACTTTTTACAGGTTATCAACCAGTACGTGATTGGTACAGAAGACGGGGCAAAGCATGATAACCGTTATGATGTGACAGTGTTAGTCAATGGATTTCCGCTTGTGCATATCGAATTGAAGCGCAGGGGTGTTGCAATTCGTGAAGCATTCAATCAAATCAACCGTTATCAGCGAGACAGCTTCTGGGCTGGTTCAGGTTTGTTTGAATATGTGCAGATTTTCGTGATTTCCAATGGGACAAATACAAAATATTATTCTAACAGTACCCGAAAAAATGCAGAAAAAGAGCATGAGAAAAAAGGTGCCAGCAAGACAAAGACCAGCAATAGTTTTGAGTTCACATGTTTTTGGGCAGATGCAAACAATCGGGTAATTCCTGACTTAATTGATTTTACAAAGACATTTTTTGCAAAGCATACAATTTTGAATATTCTTACAAAGTATTGCATTTTTACCTCTGAGGATATGCTGATGGTCATGCGTCCATATCAGATTACAGCTACAGAACGAATTCTGAATCGTATTGAGATTGCTAACAATTATAAGAAGTATGGCAGTATCGAAGGTGGCGGCTATATCTGGCATACTACCGGATCTGGAAAGACATTGACTTCATTTAAGACCGCAAGGCTGGCTTCAAAGCTGCCATATATTGATAAAGTATTGTTTGTGGTTGACCGTAAGGACTTGGATTACCAGACGATGAAAGAATATGATCGTTTTGAAAAAGGAGCTGCGAACAGTAACACTTCAACAACGATATTAAAACGACAGTTGGAAAATCCAAATGCAAAAATTATTATTACTACAATTCAGAAACTGTCGACCTTTATCAAGAAAAATCCGGGACATGAAGTTTATCAGAAACATGTTGTCATAATTTTTGATGAGTGCCACCGCAGTCAGTTTGGAGACATGCATACAGCGATTGTTAAGAACTTTAAGAAATATCATTTGTTTGGCTTTACGGGAACACCGATTTTCTCGGTAAACTCTGGCAGAGCAAAAAATCCAGAGTTTTTTACTACAGGTCAAACTTTTGGAGACCAACTTCACAGTTATACGATTGTGGATGCAATCAATGATAAAAATGTTCTTCCATTCCGGGTGGATTATATTAAAACAATGGATGTGGAAGAAGAAATTACAGACGAAATGGTCTGGGACATCAATCGTGAAAAGGTAATGATGGCACCTGAACGTATCCGTATTGTGACGCAGTACATATTAGAGCATTTTGACCAGAAGACATATCGTGGAGATAAGACTTATGTTTATAATACGCTTACGAATATTGAGGAAGTGGCTTCTGTGGGGCGTGATGAAGTAGAGGAGATTAAACAGAAACAGCGTATCAGTGGTTTTAACTCCATCTTTGCAGTATCGAGTGTACCGATGGCAAAACTCTATTATCAGGAATTCCAAAGACAGATGGCTAAAGATCCGGCTAAGAGGCTGCGTGTTGCGACCATTTTCAGTTATGGTGCGAATGAAGAAGAATCAGATGGTATTTTAGATGAGGAAAATTCTGAAGATACATCTGCGCTTGATCAGCCATCCAGAGAATTTCTGGAAGAAGCAATAGGGGACTACAATAAAATGTTTCACACGAATTATGATACATCCAGTGATAAATTTCAGAATTATTATAAAGACGTGTCGCTTCGTATGAAAAACAAAGAGTTGGATATCCTTATTGTTGTTAATATGTTTCTGACAGGGTTTGATGCCACAACGATGAATACATTGTGGGTAGATAAAAATTTGAAAATGCATGGACTGATTCAGGCGTTTTCTCGAACAAACCGTATTTTGAATAGCATTAAGACCTTTGGCAATATTGTATGTTTTAGAAATTTGCAAAAACGAGTGGACAGTGCTATTTCGTTGTTCGGAGATAAGAATGCCGGAGGGATTGTTTTACTGCAAAGCTTTAAGGACTATTATTACGGTTACGAATCTGTTGATGGAAAATCAATGCCGGGATATGTGGACTTGATGGAAGACTTGAAAGAAAAGTTCCCGTTGACAGAGACGCAGATTGTAGGAGAACAGAACCAGAAAGATTTTATTGCATTGTTCGGTGCTATTTTGCGCATGAGAAATCTTCTGCTTTCTTTTGATGATTTTAAAGGCAAGGAATTGATTTCTGAGCGAGATATGCAAGACTACCTTGGACGTTATCAAGATTTACGTGATGATTGGAAGAACAAGCGACGGAAAAGCACAGATATTACAGATGATGTAGTATTTGAAATTGAGTTAATACGACAGATAGAAATCAACATTGACTATATCTTAATGCTTGTCAAGAAGTATCATGATACGCATTGCGAAGATAAGGAAGTATTGATTACGATTAACAAGGCAATCAATGCCAGTCCAGAACTGCGAAGTAAGAAACAACTTATTGAAAATTTTATCGCAGGTATCAATGATGTGGACGATGTTATGTCTGAGTGGCACGATTATGTGGTAGATCAACGAGAACGTGATTTGCAGGAAATCATTACCACAGAAAAATTGAAACCACAGGACACTCGTAAATTTATCGAGAATGCTTTCCGGGATGGAGAAATCAAGACCGCAGGAACAGACATAGACAAAATCATGCCACCGATTTCACGATTTGGTGGTGGAGGCAGAGAAAAGAAGAAACAAGGGATTATTGATAAACTAAAAGTATTCTTTGAAAAATATTTCGGTGTTGGCGGCACAGCTATCTTTACAGAACCTAAGCCTAAGACAACAACTTATACTTACGATACGGACAGACAGGATAATTTATCAATGGTGGCAGAGTCAATCACACCATATGGAAAAAAGAATTAACAGAGTCAAACCACAGTGGAGCAAATTCTGCTGTGGTTTTTTCATGCTCAAAATGCTTTCAGAAATTTCAGGGGTCTTAGGGATTCTCCCTAACGAGACATTGACCGTTTTCACGCCGGCAGGAGCGAAAATGGTCTGCTCGCTATTCGTAAATAGTAAAATCTTTTCTTATGATTTTTTTCATTCAAACAGGGTGTCAAACGAACATTTTATTCTAAATAAGTGTAAGGGATATGAATAATTTTTCATAAAACAGATGATTTTGGGTGTGCATTTTGCCAGTGCTTGTCCAAATGAGTGAAAGGAGGTTTGAACTTGAACCAATATTTTAAGGCAAGCGAAGCAGAGAATTATGTCTTCTATAAAGTGCCGAAAGCTTTGTTTACGGATGAAAAGTACAAGGCAGTTTCTACTGATGCCAAAATGCTTTATGGACTACTTCTTGATCGAATGCATTTGTCTGTAAAAAACGGATGGACAGATAAATATGGTCGTGTCTATCAGTATTTTACTGTGAAAGAAGCAAAGGAAAAACTCCACTTCGGACATGAAAAAATATGCAAATTGTTTTCTGAATTAGAGAAGTCGGATCTGATTTTACGAAAGCGGCAGGGGCAGGGAAAACCGAGCATTATTTATTTAAAAAAGTTCTGATAATCGGATTTCTTGATTTCGGAATAACAGAAACTATTAAGACTAAGTAGAGTAAGAATATTACCTGCCGAGAAGAAATATATATATCGGCTGGTAAAACAAAGATGAATAGATGAATGCTCATTGAGGAAAAATATGGAAAGAACGGAGGTGTGAAAGATTGGTTTTGGAAGTTAGTGAAAAGGATAAAATTGCATATTATTGGCTTTCTAACGAAGAAAAGGAAGACGAGGCGTTTCGTGAGTCGTTGAAACCGGATTATAGAAAATGGAATAAAATGGGATATAAAGTATGTGTATTCCTTTCGGGAAAAGAGGATATTGTAGAGCTGACAAAAGAACTTTTAATCCATAATAAGCAGATTCTAGCGGAGAAAAATGTTAAGAAAGCAAAAGAAAGAGAACGATAGAATTTCTCTGTATGGCAGATAAATAAGTCTGCCATGGTACATGACTAACTTCCAAAATCAAGAAATAGACAAAAAGATATTGTAGGGTATAAGTGAGTATGTTACAATGTTGTTTGCAAAATACAGCAAATAAAAATATAACATTGGTGGTGAAAGAATGTCGAAAAAGATTGCTGCATATATGCGTATTTCTGTCGATACTGAAAAGGACAGAGATAATACATCAATTGAAAATCAAAGAAGAATTATCAGAACATATGTGAAACAGACGTTTCCCGATGCGATGGTTGATTATTATGAAGATCGTGATAAAAGTGGATATACCTTTGAACAGAGAGAAGATTATCAGAGAATGAGACCACTTTTGATGGATGGAACTTATGATATATTGATCATCAAAGATTTCTCAAGATTCTCACGTCGTAATAGCCGGGGACTTGTAGAACTTGAGGATTTGAGAGATGCGGGAGTGCGTATTATTTCAATCGGGGATGGAATTGATTACCCAACTTATGACGATTGGAATAACATTCAGGTGCGTTTCCTTTTGAATGAAATGCCGGTAACAGACGCTTCAAAAAAGGTTAGGAGAGTTGTGGAGAGCCGCCAAAACGATGCCAATTGGATTTGTGCTGTTCCATACGGATATTATTTTGTTGATACGAAAAATATGGTGTTTGAGGTGGATGAGCAGGCAGCAGTGGTGGTTCGTGAAATCTTCAGTCTGTACAATAAGGGATGGGGATATAAGAAAATAGCCAATTATCTTACAGAAAAGAATATACCAACACCTCGGATGTTAGAAAAGGAGCGTAAAGAAGCTGAAGCCATCAAAAGTAAGGGAAAGATAGAAGTAAAAATTAAGGCGAGTCCGGTTTGGGCGGTTCCGAGTATCAGTGGAATTTTACAGAATGATTTTTATATTGGAACGCTCCGACAGCATAAATATACCCGAAGAAATATCAATGGTACAGATAAAAAACTGGATGAGGAAGAACATAAAGTGTTTGAAAATCATCACACTGCGATTGTTGATGTTAAGGAATACATGAAGGCACAGCAAAATTTAAAAGCAAGGACAAAATCAAATTACAGAGGTGTGAAAAAATACGACAACGTATATTCAGGACTTCTGTTCTGTGGAGATTGCCAAAGCCCGATGTTTTCTATGAGCCGTTCTGACCTGGCACCTGCATATACCTGTGGGACTTATCATAAGCGAGGTTTGAAAGGGTGTACTTCCCATCATACAAGAGTGGATGTTCTCGATACAATGTTGAAGAAGTATGTCGAACGAGTGATGAAGAATTCCGAGAAAATGATTGCGGAACTGGAAAAAGCTATCAAGACAGAGCCACAGACAATGAAAACGTCTGCTTCAACAATTGCACAGCTAGAGGTTGATCTGGCGAAAGCAAGGGAGAGCTACAAAGCGACTCAGAAGCAAAAAATCCGGGAACTGATGAAGGCAGATGAGGCAAATCGGGATATCATAGAAGAAACCTATGAAGAAATGGAAGTGGAGCTTCTGCAGAAAATAGATGGTCTGGAGAAGCAGTTGGAAATGACTGTTGAACGAAGAAATACAACGATAGAAGTCAACAGGATAGCGAAGACGGCGTTACAGATTTTTCATGATATACTGGAAAAAGATAAATTGGATAAAGACGATCTGTTGCTTATTGTAGATAAAATCATGGTGTATGATGGGATAGATGCACGTATTGATATTCAGTTGAAACCAGACATTACCATGTTGTTGGAAACGGGAACGCTTACAGAAGAAGAACTGGAAGAAGCTGGTTATAGAGGAAAAGTTGTAAATTTTAATTGGGACATCGAGGGTAACTTATCAGCCACAATCGTCCAAAAGGTCAGAAACCAGAAGGACAAGGCTTTCGGTGTCAATGTTATATGTGGCGGCGATCCTTTAGAGATTTTTACAAATAGAGATGGTGAGGTCATTTTAAAAAAATATTCACCAATTGGAGAACTTGACAATTTTGCAAAACAATATGCGGAAGCGTTAGGGCAGACATCAGGCCAAATGATTATGATTTGCGACAGGGATCAGGTTGTTGCTGCATCAGGTGGAGCTAAAAAAGAAAACATAGGAAAGAAGATAAGTAAGGATGTAGAAAACTTAATAGATGAACGTGAAGTCTTTACAACTCATAATAGTTTAAAAAAGGGGATATCTATCATTGAGGAAGGTGAAGAACCATCTATGGGTGAAGTAATATATCCGATTATCTGTGAAGGAGATGCAGTTGGTGCGGTTGCAATAATTGGAAAAGACATAAAGAATCCAATATCGGTAACTGAACAAAAGTTAGCGGCAGTTGCAGCAAATTTTTTAGGAAAGCAAATGGAGTCTTAAATTTAAACGGGTAAAAAATATAATTAAAATGACAAAATTTTGTGCTAAAAAAATAAGTCGTAAAAGTTCGAAAAAAATCAAAAAAATGTTTTTATGAAAAATGCACATAAAATTTGGCTAAAATCCCCTTAAAATAAGCAAATTACCTTGACAAAGTAAGGGTAAATGATGTATAAAGTTTATTGAAGTACGCGAGGAAAACGTATATTACAGGAACACATGAAATTAAAGTAGTTTCTGAACTAATTTTTAGGAGGATATAAACATGAACAAGACAGAATTTATCGCAGCAGTAGCTGAAGAAGCAGGATTATCAAAGACAGACGCAGCAAAGGCTGTTAAGGCTTTTACAGACGTTGTAACAGAAGAAATGAAGAAGGGTGAAAAAGTACAGTTAATCGGATTTGGTAACTTTGAAGTTTCTAAGAGACCAGCTCGTGAAGGTATCAATCCTGCAACAAAGGAAAAGATCACAATTGCTGCAGCTAATGTACCTAAGTTTAAAGCAGGTAAGGCTTTAAAAGAAGCTCTTAACTAATTTAAAAGAGTAAATATATAAGTGATTTTAAGGGCTTTTGTTATCAAAAGCCCTTTATTTTATACTACTTTTTAATCAGGAAGTTTAGAAATAAATTATAAAATAATTAAATTTACAAAAAAATATAAGATTTGTAATTAATAATGTAATTGTGCAAAACAGAAAAGATATCCGGTTAATGAATATAATAGCAGAAAAAAGGATATCTAATTAACAACAAAATCAGGAGGAAACATGAGAATAGATAAATACTTAAAAGTATCAAGAATTATTAAAAGAAGAACAGTGGCTAATGAAGCTTGTGATGCAGGAAGAGTAATAGTAAATGGAAAACCTGTAAAAGCTTCTTACGATGTTAAGATTAACGATGTAATTGAAATTCAATTTGGACAGAGAACGGTTAAAGTTCAGGTATTAAACTTGAATGAAACTGTAAAAAAAGAAGAAGTTACAGAAATGTACAAAGATTTGACATAAATTTAAGATAGTATACAAATATAAATGTACTAATGCATCTAATAAAAGAGTGCCTAAATTAGCCCATACAGAAAATATTTGATAGAAATATAAACTTAGATGTTTGGGTCAAAAGCTCTAGCTTTGATACCTACGGATTGTTTTTTTAGTTAGTATAAATAAAAAAAGAGTTTCATATATTTATGTAAGTATAGCTATGTGGGTGATTTAGTGGAGAATGATAATATTTCCAAAGCTCATAAACTTATGATGCTTAACAGGAAATCAATGGAGATTACAGGGGTCGAAGATGTTATTTCTTTTGATACAAAAGAGGTATTACTTGAAACGACAATGGGAATTCTGACTATTAAAGGTGAGGATTTAAAAGTAAATAGGTTAAGTATAGAAAAAGGGGAATTAGAGATTGAAGGAACTGTGGACAGCATGGAATATTCTGAAATCTCATCATATAAAAGAAAAAAAGAAAGCATGCTTAAAAGGATGTTTAAATGATTAAAGATGAACTTATTTTGCTTTTTACTTCACTGTATTGCGGAATAATATTTGCAATTGTATACGATGCTATAAGGATAATAAGAAATCTTATTAAACCACATTTTATTAGAGTGGTTATTGAAGATTATATATATTGGATATGTGTAGCTTACATATTTTTTAGTATGTTGATTAAAAAAAATTACGGAAATTTAAGATGGTATCCTATATTTGGAATGCTTTTGGCAATGGCAGTTTATGAAATAATAGTAGGAAGAAAATTAGTGTTGAAAATTTCGAAAGTTTTGGAAAAGATAATTAGAACTTTATTAAAACCATTGAAAAAAGCAGGGAAACGAATTAAACTAAGAAAGACGAAAATAGAAGAAAAGTTTGCAAAAGGAAATAAGGTGAGTAGATGTCGGAAAAAAGAAAACCACAGGAAAGCATGCAACGCAGACAGCAAAACGGACAACAGGTAAGAAAACCAAGGAAAAGCACTGCTACTTCCAGAGTGAGCAGAGTAAGTAAGAGTAAGAAAAAAAACGATAACAGAGGCATGATAGTTGGAATAAGCCTTGTAGTTATTATGTTATGTGCTATTTTACTTGTACAGACATTTAATGCATATGGAACGTTATCAGATTTAAAGAAACAGAAAAAAGAACTTACGCAGGAATATAATGACCAATTAGAATTATCAGATGAATTAAAAGAAAAAGAAGACTACGTTAAGACAGACGAATATATAGAAGAAATGGCAAGAAAGATGGGATTAGTGTATCCGGATGAAGTAATCTTTAAGCCAGAAGACTAAAGCTATAGGAAATAAGTAAGAAAGCGATTTACGAAGTGAATTTTCCTAAATACAAAAGAAACCAATTTTAAAGATGTTTATATTAATATAATAAAAAATTAATTTTTAAAGAGATTTATTTTCTATATAATTAAAAAAGAAACTGATTTTAAAAGTATATGGAATTAATAGTTATAAGATAATTTAACTTTTTGCATTTACTTTAAAGGTCAGCTTCTTTTTTTTTGCTCGTATTTGGACAGATTAAAAAGTCTTTTATTTACTTATGAGTAAGCTCATGTTTGTATAATATACTTGATGTTTATATGAATTTGGCTTTAACCCGCTTATGAACAAATTCATGTGAACTTAGATCTTTTGACCAGGGCGGTCTATAAAAGTTTAAAAGGAAAAAATGTCAAAAAGTCTAAGGAACATAAGGTTATGATTCGACAATTTTGGATATTGACATCCGATATACTGTTGTCAATAAAAAAATGGAGGATTGATTAATGACGCAAAAGGTATTGAAACCATTATTTTTACTTATGATATCCTGGGCAGTAACAGGAATTACATTTTTTGGCTGTAATCCTATAGCTTTGGCATGGTATAGTGCGGGAAACATATTGCCTGTATTTGGAGTAGTGATAGCACCGGTTATGGCAGGGGGAATATATTTTTATCAGGGATTTTTGCCAATGTGCAAGTATACAATGATAATTTTGATGACATATGTGTGTATTAATTTATATAAGAAATGGGCAAAGAATCCAAATCCGTTTATTTTGGCAGGAATTTCGGTTATGACAATGGTTGTTATGGAGGGAGCAGATTTTTATATGAATAATATGGCGTCGCTTCATTGGAGTACATTTAAAATGCTTACATATATTCCGATAATAATGCTTAACTGGTCAACAACCATAATATTTGCATATGGAATAAATAAATTTATGGTTCAGAAAAAATTATCTCCTATAGATGATGGTATGCAAAATGTAGATACGGAGCAGGTGCTAAAAACGGCGAAAGCTTTTAAGGGAATAGCTTCTAAAATGCAGTGTATAAACAGTGAATATAATGAAAATTTTCAAAACGAATATTTGGAAAATCATATAAATGAATGTGTGTGCAGCGGATGTGCGAATAGTGAAATACAGTATATGGAAAGGGCAAGGCTTAATTACTTGTGGTTTAGCAAAATGGTGGAAACGAGGGAAGCCATGGCATCACAATTCAATGAAGTAAGTAAAATCGTAGAAAAATTTTTGAGACCGGCAATTAGTGAAGATTTACTTACAGACAGAATGGCAGAAAAAATACAGCGCAAATTTAGGGAGAAAAAAATATATGCAAAGAAAATAAGGGTGGTGAAAAATGAGAAAGAATATATAGAAGTAGAATTTTATGCCAAAAAGAAGAAGAGGGCAAAAGCTACGGTTAGAATGATGACGGAGATAATAAGTCGGGTGGTTGGCAAAAAGATGAGAATGGTAAACTTAGAATATGGAAATATACCATTAGAATATGGAAAATTTCAGTTATTAGAGGAGGTGAATTTTCATACATTACAGGGGAGTGCAAAAACAGTTAAAAGAAATGAACAGGTTTCAGGGGATAATTTTACGTATCTTGTGTTAGATAAAGGTCAGACATTTATGAGCATATGCGATGGTATGGGCTCAGGAAGTGTTGCAAATGAGTATAGTGGAATCATAATTGATTTGTTGGAACAGTTTATGGACAGTGGATTGAATGAAAATACAATATTAAGGCTTATTAATTCGGTTTTGCTGACAAAAAGCGGATGGGATATTTCTACTACGGTCGACATGGGAATGATTGATCTATATTCGGGAACATGTAGATTTTTGAAGTCAGGTGCTGCATGCACGTTTATAAAAAGAGGAAACTGGGTAGAATGTATAAAGTCAACATCTTTACCAATAGGAGTTTTAAATGAGGTGGATGTTGAGACTATAACTAAAAAATTGTATGACGGTGATTTTGTAATAATGATTTCAGATGGAATAGTGGAATCATTGCAGTGCGATGATAAAGAAAAGGAGATGGCAAATGTGATAATGGATATAGAGAGTAATAATCCAAAAGAAATGGCACTTATTATTATGAATGAGGCGATAAAACTGTCGGGTGGAGTGCCAAAAGATGATATGACGGTTCTTGTGACAGGAATATGGCGAAAGCATTAAACGATATAGTAGCACATAAATTATTGATTTAAGGTATTTTATGACAATCAAAGTAACAGATAGATGAAAATATTAAACGATTTAACCGGGTTGTTTGACTTTAGAATAAGCATACAGTATATTAAAAATATGATAAAAAAAGTATTGAATTTTATTAAAGAAAACAATATGCTGCAAAATGGAGACAGCGTCGTTCTGGGAGTATCCGGAGGCGCTGATTCCATTTGTATGCTATATGTACTAAAAGAAATAAGCAAATTTATTAATTTAAAACTTGTAGTGGTTCATGTACATCATCATATCAGAGGCAAAGAAGCAGATGGAGATATGGAATATGTTAGAAAAATTTGTGACAAAGAGCATATTCCGTGTGAAATTTTTCACATAGATGCTAAAAAAGAGGCAATAGCCAGAGGAATGTCAGAGGAGGAGGCAGGAAGAGTCTGCAGATAT
>OGCQ01001716.1_pt1 | contig 25228 bp, 21 predicted proteins | sample 1570161 | NCBI WGS metagenome assembly OGCQ01 (sample SAMEA4384402, study PRJEB24528) | human gut metagenome
GACGGCTCTTTCCGGCGCCATGGTGGGTCAGTATCAAAAGACCGTGGACATCAACTCCGGCACCGGCATTGTGGTCATCGGCCTTGCCTGTCTCATCATCGGTGAAACGGTGCTGGGCCGCCGCACCATTGCCAAGGGCGTGCTGGCCGTTATGGTCGGCTCTGTAATCTATCGGTTCATTTACGCCGTGGTGTTCTATACAAAGATTGTGCCTGTGGAGTGCCTGAAGCTGCTGACGGCCGTCATTGTGGCGCTGGCCATCGCCGCTCCCAGTATTCAGAAGTGGGCGGCGTTCCAGAAGCGGAAGCTGGCCGCCGGAAAGGGAGGGAATGAAAATGCTTGATATTCAGCATATTTCCAAGACGTTTAACCCCGGCACCGTCAATGAAAAGCGGGCCATCACAGACCTGTCCCTCCATCTGGAAACGGGGGAATTTGTCACAGTGATCGGTTCCAACGGCGCGGGCAAGTCCACCCTGTTCAACGCCATCGGCGGCAGCTTTTATGTGGATGCAGGCAGCATCGCGCTGGGCGGCACGGATCTTACCTTCCTGCCGGAGTACAAGCGCAGCCGCAAGATCGGGCGGCTGTTTCAGGACCCGCTGAGAGGCACGGCCCCCCACATGACCATTGAGGAAAATCTGGCGCTGGCCTACCTGCGGGCAGGCACTGCGCCCAACGCCATCTTCTCCCGTATCTCCCGCAAGGATAAGGCGCTCTTCCGCGAAAAGCTTGCTTTGCTGGACATGGGGCTGGAGGACCGCATGAAGCAGCCGGTGGGGCTGCTTTCCGGCGGGCAGCGGCAGGCGCTTACCCTGCTTATGGCTACCCTTGTCACCCCCAAGCTGCTGCTGCTGGACGAGCACACCGCCGCGCTGGACCCCGCCACCGCCGAAAAGGTGCTGGCGCTGACCAAGAGCATCGTGGCCGAGAAAAAGATCACCTGCCTGATGGTGACCCACAATATGCATCAGGCGCTGGAGCTGGGCAACCGCACCCTGATGATGGACGCCGGGCGCATCGTGTTTGACGTAAAGGGCGCAGCGCGCAGCAAGATGACCGTGGACGATTTGCTGGAAAAGTTCCGCGAGAACGCAGGCAAAAATCTGGATAATGACCGCATCCTGCTGAGCAAGGTGGAGAAATAAAACTGTTCCCCTTCTTGTAAAAAGCAAAAGGTCTGCTACACCGGCACGGTGCAGCAGACCTTTTCATTTTTATTCTTTTACCACAGGCGGATGACCTTGATGACGCCCTCGGCTTTATCGCGCGCCAGCTCCAGATGGTGCTGCAGCGCCATGGCTGCGCCGTCCCAGTCCCCTGCCAGAGCAGCGTCCAGAATCTGCAGATGCTCCTCACAGGTCTGCTCCTGATTGATCATGCTCACCTTGCCGGTCATGATGCGGAAACGGGTGTTCAGGCCGGTAATACGGTCGTAGGCAGAGCGCAGATACTTGTTGGGCAAGGTGCTCATCAGCAGCTCGTGGAAGTCGTCGTCCGACTTGCAGAAGTCCTCGATGCGCTCGCTGTGGTGCATCAGCTCGGCGTAGGCCTCCAGCTGCTCCCGGGGGATGGCATTGCCGTAAGTACGCAGGGCGTAGGGCTCCACCAACAGACGCATTTCAAACATGCTGTGCACGTCCTCTTCGGTGATGCCGGAGACCATCAGTCCCTTTTTGGGCAGAATGGTGATCAGCCCCTCCTGTTCCAGACGCCCCAGTGCATCCCGCATGGGGGTGCGGCTGATGTTGCCCATCTCGGCGCAGAGCTTCTGCTCGTTCAGAAACTCGTTGGGGCGGTACTCGCAGTTCAGGATCTTGGTCTTGAGGTACTGGTACGCCTGCAGCTTCAGGCTGAGCTTTGCCTGCGCTTCCTGCTCTTTCATAAGCACACTCTCCTATTCTTCTTGATCTTCTTCTCCAAAAACGTTCTAAAACGTCCGAACCGGCAGCGCAAACCCACCGCTGCCGGTTTCTTCTTCTTCATGTTCAGCCAGCTTGTATCCCGGCTGCAATCCAACCACTTTATCTAATACATTATTTCACATCAGGGCATTTTTTACAAGACTTTTTACTTAACTTTGGCGTGTTTTCCGTTTTATACAAAGATTACGCCTCGATTTTGCTACTTTTTACAATGTTTTTTGTGCTTGTCGCCAAACAGACCTACTTTCCGCCCGCTTCTTTTGCATCCAAGGGCAAACTGTGCTACAATAGAACCAAAAAACAACACATCTACACCGGAAAGGACCGAAACTCTCATGGCACGAAGCGATGGCTACAACACCCGCACCCGGCAGCTCATCTTGGATTACCTCATCAACAACCGCCAGCACGCAGTAAGCGCTTCCAACATTCTGGAGCATCTGGAGGCACAGGGCGCAAGCCCCAACCCCACCACCGTGTACCGCTATCTGGATAAGCTTGCCGGCGAGCAGCGCATTATGAAATATGTAGCTGACAAGGGCGAGCGGGCGGTGTTCCAGTATGTGGACGAGGGACGCCACTGCCGAGAGCATTTGCACCTCAAGTGCGTGCAGTGCGGGCGCATCTATCACTTGGACTGCCATTTTATGGATGAGGTGCGCGCTCACCTGATGGCAGAGCACGGCTTTACCCTGCAATGCGAGGGCAGTGTGCTGTACGGGCTGTGCCGTCATTGCGCGCAGAACGCGGCACCGTCCGCAGCGGAAGAACAGCCTGCAAAAAAATGCGCCTGCTGTGTTGACACGGACAAAAACCCGTGATACAATGCAAACAATAAAAGCGTTGACCGGGAAAAGTAAGGTTTCAGGTTTTTCTTGCAGAGAGCGCGGGACGGTGGAAACCGCGCAGAAAACGAAGCCCGAAGAACACCCGTGAGCCGCTCCCTGAACCTGTGTGTGCAGCAGTAGGGGCAGACGTGCGCCGCTCGTTATCGCGGCAGTGCTTTCAACGGGGAGAGCGCACAAAAGTGACCGGCGTATTGCGTATGCCGGTAATTTAGGTGGCACCACGGATACGGCAGCATATTCGTCCTAGGACTATGGGACGAACATGCTGCCGTATTTTTTATTTTAAGAGGGGTAAGAAGTATGTGTTGTGTTATGGGTTATACGGGGCACGACCTGAGTGCCGAAAAATTCAAGGAGTATCTGCTGCGCACCGTGGACCGCGGGCCGGACGACCAGCGGGTGGTGGAAGGTCCCTACGGCCTGATGGGCTTTGGGCGGCTTGCCATCATGGGACTGACCCCGGAGGGGATGCAGCCCTTTTACCGGGGTGCTGACTGCGTGGTGTGCAACGGCGAGTTGTACGGCTTCCGGTTCGAAAAAGAGATCTTAAAGCGCCGGGGCTATAAGTTCTGCTCCGACTGCGACTGCGAGATCCTGCTGCCGCTGTACTACGAGTATGGGCTGGATATGTTCCGCCACATGGACGCGGAGTTTGCACTTATTATGTATGATTCCCGTAAGGATCGGCTCATCGCCGCCCGCGACCCCATCGGCATCCGTCCGCTGTTCTACGGCTACTCCAAGTCCAGCCACAAGATCGCCTTTTCCTCCGAGATGCGCAACCTCATCGGCTGGTGCGATGATATCCGTCCCTTCCCCATTGGCAGCTACTACTGCGACGGCCGCTTTGTGCGCTACGAGGACATTGCGGACGTGCCCGCCCCCATGCAGGACGATATGCCCACCATCCTGAAGAACATCCGCGAGAAGCTGATCGCCGGTGTGGAAAAGCGGCTGGACGCCGATGCACCTGTGGGCTTTCTGCTTTCCGGCGGGCTCGACTCCTCCTTGGTGTGCTCCATTGCCGCCAAAAAGCTAGGCAAACCCATCCGCACCTTTGCCATCGGTATGGACACCGATGCCATCGACCTGAAATACGCCCGGCAGACTGCGGACTATCTGGGCAGCGAGCACCACGAGATCATCATCAACCGTGAGATGGTGCTCAGCAGCTTGGAGGAGGTCATCCGGCTGCTGGGCACATGGGATATCACCACCATCCGCGCCAGCATGGGTATGTACCTTCTGTGCAAGGCTATCCACGAGCAAACCGATGTGCGTGTGCTGCTGACCGGCGAGATCTCGGACGAGCTGTTCGGCTACAAATACACCGACTACGCCCCCACCGCCGATGCTTTCCAGCAGGAGAGCCAGAAGCGCATCCGAGAGCTGTATATGTATGATGTGCTGCGGGCAGACCGCTGCATCTCCTCCAACAGCATCGAGGCGCGTGTGCCCTTTGGCGATCTGGACTTTGTGCGCTACGTTATGGCCATTGATCCCGAAAAGAAGCTGAACAGCTACGGCAAGGGCAAGTACCTGCTGCGCAAGGCCTTTGAGGGCGACTGGCTGCCGCCGGAGATCCTGTGGCGCGAAAAGGCCGCCTTCTCGGACGCCGTAGGCCACAGCATGGTGGACGACATCAAGGAGTACGCCGAAAGCCTGTACACCGAGGAGGAGTTCCAAATGCGCCGGGCAAACTACTCGGCACACTGCATGCCCTTTACCAAGGAGAGCTTGCTGTACCGGGAGATCTTCGAGAAATACTACTACGACCAGAGCCGCACCATCGTGGGCTTCTGGATGCCCAACAAGGCATGGCCGGGCTGCAACGTCAACGACCCCTCTGCCCGCGTGCTGGCAAACTATGGTGCTTCCGGCGTGTAACGCCAGAGCATTTTTCAGCAGAAAACTTTTTATGATTTCGGAACACCGGAGCATCTGCGGACGCTCCGGTGTTCCATTTTTACGCAAAAAAGCCCCCGCCGACAGAGGGAAAAAAGTGTCGGCGGGGGCTCAGGAAAATGTCAAATCAGGGGTTCAGAGCTCAGTCGTCTGCGGCCTCGTCCAGATTACCCAGCTTCTTGGCCTGCTCCACAACGGCAGGCACCAGCATCTCGGGCAGAGTCTCGTAACGGGCGAACTCGGTGGTAAACCAGCCGCGGCCCTGCGTGGTCTGACGGATAAAGGTGGTAAAGTTTGCAAGCTCTGCCAGCGGCACCTCGGCAATGATGGTCTGCAAGCCGTCCTCGTCCGGCTCCATGCCCAGCACACGGCCGCGGCGCTTGGTCACATCACCCATGATGTCGCCGGTGTTGTCGTTCGGCACATGGGCCTTCAGGGTGTGGATAGGCTCCAGAATGACGGGGCCGGCCTCCGGCATAGCGGCCTTATAGGCCAGCTTTGCGGCCATGATAAAGGCCATTTCAGAGCTGTCCACCGGATGATAGCTGCCGTCCAGCAGGGTAGCCTTCAGGCCGACCACGGGATAACCGGCCAGCACGCCCTTTTCGGCAGCCAGACGCACGCCCTTTTCCACGGCGGGGAAGAAGTTCTTGGGCACGCTGCCGCCGAACACCTTCTCCTCAAACACCACCTGCTCACTGTCGCAGGGCTCGAAGTTGATGATAACATCACCGAACTGGCCGTGACCGCCGGTCTGCTTCTTGTGGCGGCCCTGTTTCTGGCAAGCCTTGCGGATGGACTCGCGGTAGGCGATGCGGGGAGCTTCCAGACCGATCTCCACGCCGAACTTGTTCTTCAGCTTGGCCTTGACCACGTCCAGATGCTGCTCGCCCAAGCCGCCGATGACCTGCTGATGGGTCTCGGCGTTGTTGATGTAGCACAGGGTGGGATCTTCTTCCATCAGGCGTGCCAGTGCGCTGGAGATCTTGCCCTCGTCGCCCTTCTTGGCCACGGTAACAGCCATAAACAGGCTGGGCTTGGGGAACACAGGTGCGGGCAGCTTGACCACGCGGTCTGCATCGCACAGGGTATCGCCGGTCTTTGCGCTCACCAGCTTTGCCACTGCGCCGATATCGCCGGCACCGATGCCGTCGTTTTCGATCTGCTTCTTGCCAAGGACGGTCAGGGGCTTCGTGATCTTTTCCACCTCGCCGGTGCGGGCGTTGGTCAGCGGTTCGCCTGCGGTCACCTTGCCGCTGATGACCCGCAGATAGCTCAGCTTGCCCACGAACGGGTCGGCCACGGTCTTAAAGACGTAGGCGGCAGTGGGCTCGTCCTCGGTGCAGTGCAGCTCCACCGGCTCGCCGTTGGCGTCCTCAGCCAGCGTGCTGGCCTCGTGCTCCGGGCTGGGCAGCAGCTTGTGCATATTGAACAGCAGCATATCCAGTGCCTGCATATTCACGGCGCTGCCGCAGAACACGGGGGTGATCAGACCGTCCTTAACGCCCTTGCGCATACCCTCCACGATCTCCTCGGTGGTAAAGGGCTCGCCGCCGAAGAACTTTTCCATCAGCTCATCGTCGGTTTCTGCGATAGCCTCGCTCATGGCCTCGATCAGGCCCTGGAAGCGGTGGCCGATGTCCGGCAGGTCCACCTGGATCTGCTTGCCGCTCTCGTACTTAAAGGCCTTCTGGCTGAACAGGTTGATGTACACGGGGGTGCCGTCGTCCAGTTTTGCGGGCACGACACAGGGGCAGACGGTGGAGCCGAAGCGGATCTTCATATCCTCAAGGATCTTGAAGTAGTTGGCATTTTCCAGATCGCACTTGGACACGAACACCATGGTGGCTTTGCCGTTCTTGCGCGCCAGCTGGAACGCCTTTTCCGCGCCCACGGTAACGCCGCTGCGGCCGGACACGCACACCAGCACGCTCTCGGCGGCGCGGATGCCCTCGTACTCGCCCGCTTCAAAGTCGAACAGACCCGGTGCATCGATCAGGTTGTACTTGATGCCCTCGTACTCCACCGGCACAACGGACGCCGACAGGCTGGCCTTGCGCTTTGCTTCCTCGGGATCAAAGTCCGAAATCGTGGTACCGTCCTCAACCCGGCCCATACGCTCGGCAGCGCCCGAAAAATAGACCAGCGCTTCGGTCAGCGTGGTCTTGCCGCTGCCGGCATGGCCGGCAATCAGAATATTGCGGATGTTGTTGCTTGCGTATTTCATATCGGTTTTTCCCTCATTTCCGCCGCACGGAGCATTCTCTCCGTTTTTGTGGCATATTTTACAAAGATAATACCACACTTAAAACGATTTTTAAATATATCGTTTCAAAATTTAGCAAAAAACGCCTGCCAAACTTCCGGGCACCGTTTTGTGCAAGTTGACATTTGGGTGTAAAACAGCCGGGCAGAAAAAGCAGAACTCCCGGCAGCGCGTACAGGCGCGAAACCGGGAGTTTTCGTTGCAAATATGCGGGTTTTATGGTATGCTGTAGGTGCCGCTTCGGCGGTAAGGGCGTTGATTGCATAATCGGTGGTCTAGCTCCTTCCGGCTGCGCGCCAGAGGGGACGAAAAACTTTTTGCTTCCCCTGACGCGAAAGCGGAAAGGGGGGATGCTTCATGACGTTTGAACAGGTCGTGCTGCTGCTCACGCTTCTTGGCGGAGCAGTTTACATTACCTTCGAGATCACATGGACGATTTCCAACGGCAAAAAGAAATGACCGCTCATGCCCTCAGAAAGCAAGCGGTCATTCTTTACGACTGATTAGCCGGATGAGGAGCTGACCATTGCAGTCAGCGCTCTTTCTATTCGCAGTATAGTCTATTTTTCCGGGTTTGTCAAGCCGCAGACCCGCATAAAGGGGCAGGAGGTTTTACGCGATGAAACGCGAGGATTATATCAACTGGGACGAATATTTTATGGGCATTGCGCTGCTTACCGCCATGCGCTCCAAGGACCCCAACAGTCAGGTGGGTGCGTGCATCGTAAGCCCGGAAAATAAGATCCTTTCCTTAGGCTACAACGGGATGCCCATGGGCTGCAGCGATGACGAGATGCCTTGGGAGCGGGAGGGTGCGCCTTTGCAGACCAAGTATATGTACGTCTGCCACGCCGAGCTGAACGCCATTCTCAACAGCGCCCACAACAACCTGAAGGGTGCCCGGGTGTATGTGACCCTGTTCCCCTGCAACGAGTGCACCAAGGCCATCATCCAGTCCGGCATTGCCGAGGTGGTGTACTACGGCGACAAGTACCACGACAGCGATTCCAGCATTGCGGCGCGGTTCATGTTCGAGCACGCTGGTGTCCGGCTGACCCCCTATAAGCCCACCGGACGCCGGGTGGAGCTGGAGCTGTAAGCATAACCTTTTTATTGCAATTCGCAATAATTTATGTTATTCTACCCATAAGACGCTGATTGCATCATTGGTGGTCATGCTTTCTGTCCCGTATCACTGATTCTTCCTGTACATGGAACGAAGCAGAGGTTCAGGGAGGGAAACTTTTTTGAAGAAAACTTCCCTGCGCCTTGAAGGCGAAGGGAGGGATATCGTTTGAATCTGACAGAAGTTTTGAATCTTCTCATGGTCATTCTCACCCTGTTGGGACTGATTTTGGAAGTGATCCGTCTGACCGTCGAGGTCATGGATAAGAACTCGCAGAAGAAAAATGACGACAACAAAAAAGATTGACCGCCTCCAGAGTTCCAGCCTGAGCGGTCAATCTTTTGACTAATACGGGACGGAAAGCTGACCTGTGCAGTCAGCGTCCTTCTGTTTATAGTATAGCCTTCTGTGCGTTCTTTGTCAAGACAAGCACGAATGTTCCCTCTTGACCTTCCCGATGCAACGTATTATAATAGAATCACAGCTTGAATAAATATTCAATAGTTCTTGCATAGAGAGGGTAATATACAATGGAACTGAAAAATCGCAGCTTTTTGAAGCTATTGGACTACACCCCCGCCGAGATCGGGCAGCTGCTGGAGCTGGCCGCTGACCTGAAAGCCAAAAAGAAGGCCGGTATCCGGCACGACCAGCTGCGGGGCAAAAATATTGCTCTGATCTTTGAAAAGACCTCCACCCGCACCCGCTGCAGCTTTGAGGTAGCCGCCCACGATCTGGGCATGGAAGTGACCTATCTGGACCCCTCCGGCAGCCAGATCGGCAAAAAGGAGTCCATCGCCGACACCGCCCGGGTGCTGGGGCGGATGTTTGACGGCATCGAGTACCGTGGCTACGGCCAGCAGATCGTGGAAGAGCTGGCGCACTATGCCGGTGTTCCGGTGTGGAACGGCCTGACCAACGAGTTCCACCCCACCCAGATCTTGGCCGATTTCCTTACCATTCAGGAGCATTTCGGTCATTTGAAGGGCATCCACTTTGTTTACTTTGGGGACGCTCGCTACAACATGGGCAACAGCCTGATGGTGGGCTGCGCCAAGATGGGCCTGCATTTTACCGCCTGTGCTCCCAAAAAGTACCAGCCGGACCCTGCGCTTGTGGAACAGTGTCAGGCTATTGCAGCCCAGACCGGTGCCACCCTCTCCTTTGAAGAGGATCCCGTCAAGGCCGCAAAGGGCGCAGACGTGCTGTACACCGATGTGTGGGTGTCCATGGGCGAGCCGGTTGAGGTGTGGGCAGAGCGCATCCACGATCTGGCCCCCTACCAGATCAATCAGGATCTGATGAATATTGCAGGCCCGGATGCAGTATTTATGCACTGCCTGCCCGCCTACCACGACCACAAGACCACCGTGGGCAAGGAGATGGGCGAGCGCTTTGGCCGCGATGCCATGGAGGTGACCGACGAGGTATTCGAAGGCCCCCAGAGCATCGTGTTTGACGAAGCTGAGAACCGGATGCACACTATCAAGGCGGTCATGGCAGTCACCTTGGGATATCAGGAATAAAGAGATAAGCCCGGAAGGTTCGCAGACCTTCCGGGCTTATTCTATCAAAAAATAATTTTCCGCTCAGCGATCATTCCGAAACTGCATTCTGCAGTTTCAGCACGCCTGCCTGCGTCAGGCGCTTACGCAGCAGCGCACCCACGATGCAGGACACCACGATCTTGCCCAAGTCCAGCGCAATAAAGGGATAGACGCAGACGGTCAGCGCATAGCCCAGCTCGCACTGCATCTGGAACACGAACCATGCCGTGCCCAGCACATAGCAGGCGGCATCGCCCAGCACCAGACCCACAGCGGAAACCACCGGGTTGCCCTTGCTCTTTTCAATGAACATCCCGCCGATGAAGGCCAGCAACAGATAGCCCACCAGATAGCCGCCGGTAGGGCCTGCCAGCTTGGCAAGGCCGGCACCATAGCCGGAGAACACCGGAATGCCGATGGCCCCCAGCGCCAGATAGATGACCACGCTCAGGGTACCGAACTTCGGCCCCAGCAGCCATGCGGTCAGGCAGATTACAAAGTTTGCCAGCGAGATGGGCACGGCTCCGATGGGCACGGTCAGCGGGCCCAGCACGCACAGCACGGCAGCCATCACAGCGGTGACAGCCATCTGGTAGGTGGTCAGTTTTTTGTCTTTCATAGTTAGTTTTCCCCTCTGTTTTTTCGTTTTGCAAGGCATCTGTGCCCGAGTATACCGCACCGGTGCGCCGCAGGTCAACGAAAAAGTTTACAAAGGGTTTACAATCAGAATTTTGATTGTATTACTGTGGAAAGTATGTTAAAATAAAAATGACCGCCCACAGTCTCGCAAACACTGAGCGGTCATTCTTATTGACTACTTAGCCGAAGGAAACTGACCCTTGCAGCCAGCACCTTTTCTATTTGCAGTATAGCCCATTTTGCACGAAATGTCAAGAAAAACACGGAGGTTCCCATGGGTGGAGGTCATGTATCGCGGCCGGATTTCGGGATGCCGCAGCCGGATGCGGCGTACCCGCTGACCGAGTTCTATCTGCTGGCACAGCAGACGCTGGAAAAAAGCGGCAGCTTTATGCTGCCCGCCCTCTACGCAGGGCTGCACGCCCCCGCCCGGCGCATCTACCGGGAGGAAGCCGCCGGGTATCTGCAGCTTGCGGCAGCTCCGGCAGAGGGCCTGACCCGGCTACTCTCCCCTGCCCGGATGCAGCTTTTATACAGCAGCTTGCAGGTGCAGCCGGACGGCACCCCTGCCGCCCTACTGCTGACCGAGGAGTGCACCCGCCTGACCGTGGCGGTGCAACTGCTGCCGCCCTTTGTGTGGGAGGACCCCCTGCCGCCGCTGCCGGATGTTCCGGCGGCGCTCACCCTACAACTGACCATGCAGGACGTGATGGCCATCGACACCGCCCCTGCCGCACTGGCGCAGAAACTGGTGCACAGCGCCGACGGCAAATGCTGGCTGCACCACCCCAAGGCCGAGACCTTTCTCTCCGAGCGGCTGGCGCTGCTGCAAAGGGTCTATAAATAATGAAGGAACCGCCGTACATCCCCGTGTGCAGTAATTCCTTGTCCATGAGACGATTTAAATGGCCTCCGCGTTGCTCTGGGCATATTCAGCGGAAAGACTATTATTTATATTCGTGTTTGTCGCACTCTGCGGAGTGCGACAAACACATTCTTAGTTTTTTACGCGGGGTCTCCTCTTTTACTTTTTTGCAATTCCGTGGTATACTGACCGATAAACCGGCAGGATATCCAACCTCTGTCGGAGAACGTGGACGTGCCTTGCGGTCCGGTGCGTCCGGCACACAAAAAATGGAAGGAACCGGGTTTTGTTCTGCAATAATCGGGGATGCTGAGCCGTATATTGAGTGAACGTCCCCGTGAGAACCACAAACATTCCATCGAGAAGCCCGCTTCCGGGCATCCAAGGAGAGTTTATAACAATGGGACAGCTGACCAGAAACGAAGTATTTACCTTGGCGGTGCAGCGTTACAGCGACACCGTCTACCGCACTGCGGTGCATAATTGCCGCTGCACAGCCGATGCTGAGGATGTGGTGCAGGATGTGTTTGAAAAACTGCTGCACTACAACGGCATCTTTGAGAGTGAGGAACATCTCAAAGCATGGCTGCTGCGGGTGGCCATCAACCGCTGCCGGGACCTGACCCGCGCCGCCCACCAAAAGGACACCGAGCTGGACGAGAACCTGCCCGCCCCTGATGTCCTTGCGGAGGACGGCAGCGTGCTGGATGCCATCCGCACCCTGCCGGAAAACTACCGCAACGCCATCTATCTGCACTACTACGAAGGATACACTGCGGCAGAGATCGGGCGGATGATGGCGGTGCCCACAAACACGGTACTAAGCTGGCTGCGGCGCGCACGGGCACAGTTACATACGATGCTGAAGGAGGAGATCGAAGATGAGGTGGTATGAATATAAGATGGAGGTCGATGACCTGACTGCCCCGGACGATCTGAAGGCAAAACTGCTGGCCATGACCGACACCCTGACTGCGGAAGAAAAGGCTGAGCCCATGATGGCCGCCCCTGCCCCGCAGACCGCTGCACCCGCAGCACCCCTGAATACCGAAACCAAGAAGAAAAAGCCCATCCACTTCCCGGTAAAGCAGCTGGGCACGCTGGCTGCCTGTCTGGCCGTGTGTGTGCTGGGTTACAGCACCCTGCATCTGGGCATCGGGATGGGCAGCGCCAAAAGCAGCGCACCCGCCCTGTACGCAGCCGGGGGCGCTGCCGACAGCTCCGCTGCCTCTGTGGCAGCGGGCGGGTTTGATCTCCAGCACGCCGCGCTGGACAGCACCCCCGAGGCGGTGAATTACAGTCTGGAGGCAGACGACCGCTCTCTGGAAACGGAGTACAGCGGCACTGGCAGCGCCGAGGCTGCTGCCCCTGCGGTGGACAGTGCCAAGATCATCTACACCGCCAACCTGACACTGGAAAGCAAGGACTACGAAGCCGCCCGCAGTGCGCTGGACAGCGCCCTTGCCGAGGCGGGCGGCTATCTGGAATCCAGCAGCGAGTACACGCGCACCGGTTCCAGCCGCTCTGTAAGCCTGACCTACCGGGTGCCGCAGGCCAACTACCAGAGTTTTTTGGACGCTGTTGCCGCTGCCGGTAATGTGACCTATCGCAGCCAGCAGGCCGATGATGTGACCACCCAGTATATGGACGTTTCCGCGCGGCTTTCTAACCTGCAGGCACAGCGCACCCGCTTACAGCAATTGCAGGAACAAGCCGAAACTCTTTCGGACTTGCTGCAGATTGAGGACTCCCTCACCGAGGTGCAGTCCCAGATCGAAAGCTGGCAGAGCCAGCTGGACTGGTACAGCGATCAGGTGCAGCAGTGCACCGTGTATATCGACCTGAACGAGGTGCAGACCTACACCCCTGCGGACGAAGGCTTCTTCTCCCGCATCGGCTCCGCCTTTACCGCTGGCTGGGGCAACTTTGTAAACGGCTTGCAGCAGCTGGTAGTAGCGCTGGCTTCCGTCTGGCCGCTGGCAGTGCTGGCGTGCGCTGCCGTTGCCGTGGCGCTTGCATGGCGCAAAAAGCACCCGAAGAAGTGACCCCATAGAAATTCATTTTTCCGCATGAAGGCTTCCCCCCGGTTGGGGGAAGCCTTTTTTCAACCCCGTTGAAAAAACCACCCCTGTCCCGCCGGGCTGCTGCACCGGGAGGCAGAGGTGGTTTTGTATATTTTATGGTACTTATTACACGCCGGAATAGGCCGAGAAGCCGCCGTCCACCGGCAGGCAGATGCCGGTGATGAAACCGGCTGCCTCATTGTTCAACAGGAACAACAGTGCGCCCACAAGGTCTTTTTCGCTGTCGCCGAAATGTCCCATGGGGGTGGCGGCAAGGATCTTTTTGGTGCGCTCGGTAGGGGTGCCGTCCTCGTTGAAGAGCAGCTTTGCGTTCTGCTCACTGGCAAAGAAGCCCGGGGCGATGGCGTTGACCCGGATGCCCACCTTGCTGAAGTGCACCGCCAGCCACTGGGTAAAGTTGGTCACAGCAGCCTTGGAGCCGGAGTAGGCAGGGATCTTGGTCAGGGGCAGGTAGGCGTTCATGCTGGAAATGTTCAGGATGTTGCAGCCCTCGCGCCCTACCATCTGCCGTGCAAAGGCCTGCGTGGGCAGCAGGGTGCCGATGAAGTTCAGGTTGAACACCATCTCCACGCCGCTTTCATCCAGGTCAAAGAAGGTGACGGTATCGCTTTCCAGATCGGCCATCTCAAAATATTCCTTGTCCGTATTGGCACGGGCGTTGTTGCCGCCTGCACCGTTCACAAGGATATCGCAGGGGCCAAAGTCTGCCAGCACATCCTCGGCTACCTGCAGGCAGTTGGCCTTGTTCATCACGTTGCAGGTGTAGCCCTTGGCGGTGCCGCCCTCGGCTTCGATCTCGTCCGCAAGTTCCTTGAGCTTATCCATGTTGCGGCCCAGCAGCGCCACCTTTGCGCCCGCCCGGGCCAGCGCCTTGGCAAAAATGGAGCACAGCGTGCCGCTTGCGCCGGTGACAACGGCTACCTTGCCGGTGAGATCGGTGTTCAGTACGTTCTTTTCCATAACATCCTCCCTGTTACAGCTGTATTCATTGGCTAGAGTATAACAGAAAAAGACGGTCTTTGCCAGAACGTTCTTATTATAAAATGGGAAAGTTTTACGCTTTTTGTCGGGCAACAAGCACGATATCTTCTGGATGCAGTGCAGACGGAATCGCGCAAAATCGTAAAAATGACCGTTTTTACCTCGAAAGTCTTCTAACTCTTTCTGCGGCAAAGCCAGTATGATAAACGCATGACAAACACATCCTACTTCGGCTCCGCTGCCCGCAGCGGGCTACACTGTTCAAGCGCAGCGGCCTGCGCCTATGACCCACAGAGTTTTGAACAATGTGGGCATTCAGACCCGGAAACGCCGCATTCCGTACCCACAATGTTCAACCCGCGCGATGTGAACATTTGACGTAGAATAGTTTCTTTTTACACACTGATCAAATATAAAAAGTTATAATAATATTCTACACTGTTCACGCTGCACAATGTGCAACAGCGGCGGTGCTTCCCACTTTGATGTGAACACAAAAAAGCAGGTTGAATTTAAAAAATTCAACCTGCTTGGTGGTTGCGGGGGCCGGATTTGAACCAACGACCTTCGGGTTATGAGCCCGACGAGCTACCAGACTGCTCCACCCCGCGATATTTACTTTTTGCTTTTCAGCGGTTCTCGCTGACTGCTCAAGTATAATACCACAGGCAGGGCAGAATGTCAACCCTTTTAGAAAAAAATTTTAGCATCCTCTTGCCGCGGCTTTTAATGCGTCATCGTCCGGTGCTGTGCGCGGTATTCGGCGGGAGTGATGCCGTACAGGCGGCGGAAAGTTTTCAGGAAGCTGCTGTAATCCGGGAAGCCGCTCTCGGTGCAGGCGTTCAGGACGGAAACGCCCTCCTCCAGCGCCTTGCGGCAGTGCTGCATCCGCAGATAGGTCAGGTAGTTGTGGATGCTCTCCATGGTGCACTCCTTGAACGCGCGGGAAAGGTGCTCCCGGCTGGCGTAAAGTTCCTGCGCCAGCTGCGCGGTGGTAAGGGTCGAGTCCTGATAATGCGCCTGCAGGTAGGCCACCGCGCGCGCAACCAGTACACTGGTGCTGCTGGGGGCAGCGGTCTGTCCGCTGCCGGTGGCCTGCGTGATGAGCAGCAGCATCTCAGCGACCTGCGCCTCAAAAACAATATCCCGGATGGAGTCCGACAGTTCCTGACTTTGCGCCATGCGGATAAAAAGCCCCTTGAAGTCCCACTTGCGGCAGGCCTCGCTGTCCAGCACGGTGAGCTCGTGCATCCAGTCTGCATTTTTCAGATTCACGCGGCGACGGGTGGCCTGCCAGAGGGCATCGTCGATCTGGATGACCAGACGATCCGACTGGGCATCGTCGATATTGAAGTTGCCGGAGTGGTAGACCTGAGAGGGAAAGTAGACCAGCTCCCCCACATGGACCAGATACACGCTGCCGTCCACCGAGTAGCGCACCGTGCTGCCGCCGATGGGGAGCACCAACTCGTGATACGGATGGGAGTGCACCACGGACTGCTTGTTTTCCCAGTTCGTGTACCATGCGACCAGAAGCCGGGTGTTGCTCCGCCCCATCCGCGCCTGCGCTTCCGTAAGGACATTATCTATGCTGGATTCCGGCGCACGCTCCTTCTACACCAAGGCTACTGCCATCCGCACCCCGGCTGACCTGAAGGGTCTGAAGATCCGCACCATGGACAGCCAGATGGCTATCGACATGATGAACTGCCTGGGCGGCTCTGCTACCGTTATGGGTTACAGCGATATCTACACCGGTATGCAGCAGGGCGTCATCGACGGTGCCGAGAACAACGTCACCGCACTGCGCGACCACGGCGACGTGACCAAGTACTACTGCTTCGACGAGCACACCCGCATCCCCGATATGGTGGTCATCGCTTCCAGCGTGTGGAACAAGTTCTCCGACGAGCAGAAGTCCATCGTGTCCGAGTGCGCTGCTACCGCTACCGAGGAGTACAAGGACGCTTGGAAGAAGTTCGAGGACGAGGTGCTGGACAAGGCTGTGAACCAGAACGGCGTTGAGCTGATCAAGGATGTGGACATCGCCGCATTCCAGGCCGCTGTGCAGCCCATCTACGACAACCTCAAGACTTCTAACCCCACCACCTACGCGGTCGTGGAAGAGATCCGCGCAATGGCCTAAACGCCAACGCATTGCTTTCCATTCTTATCTCCCAAGCTGCGGGCGGCGCACGATGCTGCCCGCAGCTGCGCGGGAGGGAATGAGTTCAAGGAGATGATCTTGTGAAAAAACTGGATAAAATTCTGGATAATGTCATGCGCTTCCTCATGGCAGTGGCAATGTTCGCCCTGCTGGCAGGCGGCACTTGGCAGATCTTTACCCGCTGGATCCTGCGCAACCCCTCCACTGTAACGGACGAGTTTCTGCGCTATGTCCTGATCTGGGCTTCCATGATCGGTTCCGCCTACTGCTTCTACAAGGATAAGCATCTGGCACTGGATCTGGTCAAGGGCCGCGCAAAGGGTGCGTTCAACGTCGTGCTCAGCGTGTTCATCGAGGCCGCCATCGTGTTCTTTGTGGGCTACGTCTTTGTTTACGGCGGCTGGAAGCTGACTGCAAACGCCACCAACGTTTCCTCGGTCATGCGCATCCCCTTCAAGTTCCTGTATTCCATCCTGCCGATCTCCGGCGTGTTCATCATTCTGGCTCGCGCGCTGAAGTATGTACAGCTCTTCGCGGAGCGTAAGGAAAAGAAAGGAGAAAACGCATAATGGTTGCACAGGCTACGTTACTGCTATTCGGTTCCTTCTTTGTCATGCTGCTGGCCGGTGTGCCCATCTCGGCAGGCATCGGCATTGCATCCATCTTCACGGCACTGTTCAGCATGGACCCCGCAATTTTTGCCCTGACCGCCGCACAGCGCTGCTTCTCGGGCATTGACTCCTTCTCTCTGCTGGCACTGCCCTTCTTCTCTCTGGGCGGCAACATCATGAACAAGGGCGGCATTGCAAAGCGCCTTGTCCGTCTGGCACGTCTGGCTGTGGGCAAGATGCCCGGCTATCTGGCTGCCACCAACGTTCTGGCTAATATGTTCTTCGGTGCCGTTTCCGGTTCCTCCGTGGCAGCTACCTCTGCCATGGGCTCCATCATGGCTCCGCTGGAGCTGGATGAGGGCTACGACCCCAACTACTCCGCAGCCGTCAACATCTGCTCTGCCCCCACCGGCATCCTGATCCCCCCGTCCGGCCCGCTGATCCTTTACTCCATCACCGCCGGCGGCGTTTCTGTGGCTGCTCTGTTCATGGGCGGCTACCTGCCCGGCATCCTGATGGGTCTGTGCGTGGCTGGTCTGGCGGTGTTCATCGCCGTCAAGAAGGGCTATAAGTCCTCCGCCGTCAAGGACCCCGACCCCGCCGTCAAGATCATCATTGATGCAGTGCCCTCTCTGCTGGCCGTCATCATTGTCATGGGCGGCATTCTGGCAGGCTTCTTCACCGCTACCGAGGCCGGTGTGGTGCTTTGCCTGTACTGCGGCCTGCTGTCCATCCTGTACAAGGAGATGACCTTCAAGAGCTTCTACAATCTGCTGGCAGACACCATGGAGAGCAGCGCTACCATCCTGTTCCTGATCGCCGCTTCCTCCATCATGTCCTACGTCATGAGCTACTCCGGCATCCCTGCCGCCATCAGCAACGCACTGATGAGCGTTTCCAGCAACCGCTACGTCATCCTGCTGATCATGAACGTGTTCCTGCTGGTCATGGGTATGTTCCTGGATCTGACCCCGGCAGTTCTGATCTTCACCCCCATCTTCCTGCCCATCACCCGCAGCATCGGCATGAGCGATGTGCAGTTCGGCATCATGCTCATCATGAACCTGGGCATCGGCTCGGTCACCCCGCCGGTCGGTTCCTGCCTGTTCGTGGGCTGCGGTGTCGGCAAGGTCAAGATCGAAGGCGTTACCAAGTATATCGTGCCGCTGTTCGCCGCCATGGTCGTGGCACTGTTCCTTGTCACCTTCATCCCTGCCATTGCGCTGTGTGTCCCGTACCTGTGCGGTCTGGTGCCCAGCCTTGGCTGGACGTTCTAAGCCCTGACTGTTCCGGGTAAAGCAACGAATACGTTGCCTCCATTTCTCTGAAGATATCCTGCATCTGAGGGGGAATGGGGGCATTTTTTATCAAAAATCAACCGAGAGGAGTAAAAACTATGGAGATCTGCTCCCGTTTTACCGGCATGGAGCGCAAAGACGGCGCTTTCCTGCTGCATACTGATAACGCTGATATCAAGGTCTGCTTTGTGACCGATGAGATCGTCCGCGTCCGCGCAAGCTTTGACCATGAGCTGGCAGAGGAGTCCTACGTTCTGATGACCACCGCATGGGAGGATCGGATGGACGAGCTGTTCAAGGGGGAGCGCACCCGTGTGGAGCCCTTTGCCGCACAGGTCACCGAGGATGACAGCACCCTCACCTTTGCCACCGGCAAGGTGACACTGGTGGTGGACAAGGATCCTATCAACTTCAAGCTGCTGGCTGCCGATGGCTCCGAGCTGTACAGCACCCTGCCCGGCAATCCCTTCGTCAAGGACGCCAACAACCGTGTGGTGGCTTACAGCCGGATGAAGGAGGACGACTGCTTCTACGGCTTTGGTGAAAAGACCGGCCTGCTGGATAAGAACAAGACCTTCCAGCGGGAGCGCGCCACCGATGCCATGGGCTACGATGCCGAGAAGATGGATACCCTCTACAAGCACATCCCCTTCTACATCCGTCTGGATCGTGACACCCACAAGGCTGTGGGCGTGTTCTACCACAACTTCTACGAGTCCGTGTTCAACATGGGCTGCGAAAAGAGCAACTACTGGCCCCGCTACACCTATTTTCAGGCAGACGGCGGCGATCTGGACTGCTTCCTGATCGGCGGCGACACCATTGCCCGCATCGTGGACAACTACACCCTGCTGACCGGCCGTCCGGCACTGCTGCCCAAGCGTGCACTGGGCTATCAGGGCTCCAGCATGTACTACCCCGAGCTGGAAAAGGACAGCGATGACGCTGTGCTGGGCTTCATCGACACCATCAAGGAAGAGGGCTTCCCCATTGATGGCTTCCACCTGTCCAGCGGCTATACCAGCCAGAACAACAAGCGCTGCGTCTTTACATGGAACACTGACCGTTTCAAGGATCCCAGCGCCTATTTCCACGCCATGAACGAAAAGCACGCCCAGAACGTGCCCAACGTCAAGCCGGGTGTCCTGCTGTGCAACCCCCGTTTCGACGAGTTCAACGCAGATGACGTATTCGTGAAGGACAGCAAGAACCCCGAGACCTACGGTGTCGGCAAATGGTGGGGCGGCGACGGCGCATTCTGGGACTTCACCAAGCCCGAAGGCCGTACAGCTTGGAAAAAGTACCTCACCGAGTCCATCATCGCCGTGGGCACCGATTCCGTCTGGAACGACAACTGCGAGTACGACAGCCTGATGGACAAGGACTGCATCTGCGATTTTGACGGCAAGGGCGGCACCATCGGCCAGCTGAAGCCCATCATGAGCACCCTGATGTGCAAGGTGGGTGCCGATGCTGTGGTGGAGCACAACGCCAAGGCACGCCCCTACATGGTCTGCCGCAGCGGCAGCGCCGGTATCCAGCGCTACGCTCAGACCTGGTGCGGCGACAACTACACCAGCTGGAAGAGCCTGAAGTACAATATCCCCATCATCACTGGCATGGGTCTGTCCGGCCAGCCCAACGAAGGCGCGGACATCGGCGGCTTTGCCGGCCCCGCACCCACCGAGGAGCTGTTCGTGCGCTGGGTGCAGAACGGCATTTTCCAGGCTCGCTTCTCCATCCACTCCGCCTCCAACGATAACACCGTCACCGAGCCGTGGATGTTCCGGGAGTCTGCAGACACCATCCGGGACGCCATCCTGCTGCGTTACCGCTTTACCCCCTATCTTTACAGCGCCGAGTACGAGGCCAGCCAGACCGGTGCGCCCATCATGCGCGCTTTGGTCTACGACTTCCAGAACGACCCCAAGGCATGGGAGGAGAGCTTCGAGTTCCTGTTCGGCCGGGATATTCTGGTGGCTAACGTTCTGGAAGAGGGTGCCAAGACCCGCACCGTCTATCTGCCCGCAGGCTGCAAGTGGTACGACTGGAACGATAAGTTCCGCTGCTACGAGGGCGGCCAGACCATCGAGGTGCCTGTCACCATGGCTACCATCCCCATGTTCGTCCGTGAGGGCGCAGTCATTGCCATGGCAGACAACCAGCTGATGACCATGGAGGGCGACCACACCACCGCCCTGCACCTCATCGTGGCACCCAAGGGCACCACCACCACGACCCTGTACGATGACGACGGCATCACCAACGATTTCAAGAGCGGCGTGTACCGCAAGACCACCATCACCACCACCGCAGGCGAGCGGGTGACCATGAACTTTGCCTCCGAGGGCAGCTACAAGGACACCGTGGAGACCATCAAGGTGGAGATGATTGCCAAGGAGAAGAGCCCCTTCTGGGTCACGCTGGATGGCCGCAAGATCGAGCACTTCCTCAACCGCCGCAAGTTCGACGCCGCTGCCGAGGGCTGGTATTACAGCCAGAGCAAAAAGGCTGTCGAGGTCAAGTATGCAAACCCCGCCAAGGATCACGAGTTGACTGTTTCGTTTGAACAGTTCGACCTGATCGGTATGTAACACTGTACGGAGGAACCTCTTATGCTGCTGCGTAGTTTTGAATCCTTTGAAAAGACCGAAAACGGCTACCTCATCCATGGCGATGCCGCCGATGTGAAGCTGATTTTCATGACAGACGATATCATCCGCATCCGGGTGCACTTCGACAAGGGCACCCCCATGGAGGAGGAGTCCTACACGCTGGTGACCACCGCGTGGGAGGACCGGATGGATGCCCTGCTCAAGGACGAGCGCACCCGCATCACCGCGCTGGATGTCCCCTGCGCCGAGGACGATAAGGCCCTGACCTTTGAGACCGCACACCTGACTTTGAAGCTGTTCAAAAAGCCCTTCCATTTTGAGCTGTTCGATAAGTCCGGCAAGCTGATCTATCAGGATCTGCGGGAGCGCGCCTTTGAGAAGGATCAGATCGGACGTCTGAGCCACTTCTCCAAGGTGGATCGGGAATATGACCACTTCTACGGCTTTGGCGAAAAGACCGGCCATCTGGACAAAAAGGGACGCCGCCTGCGGATGTCCCCCAAGGATGCCATCGGCCACGACCCCGAGACCGGCGACCCGATGTACAAGCACATCCCCTTCTACATCCGGGTGAATGAGCACGACCTGCGCCCTGTCGGCCTGTTCTACCACAACTCCTACGACTGCGTGTTCGACCTTGGCGAGGAGCTGTCCGGCTACTGGGAGCGCTACTGCTACTACCAGACCGACGGCGGCGACATCGACCTGTTCCTGCTGGCCGGTGAGACCCTGCCCGAGATCCTGAACGAGTACACCCTGCTGACCGGCCGCAGCGCCCTGCCCACCAAGCAGTCTCTGGGCTACTGCGCCTCCACCATGTACTACGCCGAGCTGGAAAAGAACTGCGACGAGGAGATCTACAAGGTCATCGACAAGCACGAAAAAGAGGGCATCCTCATCGACAACTTCTGGCTGGCCTCCGGCTATTCCAGCGGCGAAAAGGACAATCTGCGCTATGTGTTCAACTGGAACCACAAGCGCTTCCCGGATCCGGAAAAGTTCTTTGAGAACATGAACGCCCGGGGCATCAACGTGATCCCCAACCTGAAGCCCGGCATCCTGAAGCACCACCCCTACATCGACCTGTTTGAAAAGAACGATGTCTTTATCAAGACTCCGGACGGCAAGGCACCGTACTACGGCCGCTGGTGGGGCGGCGAGGGACGCTTCTTCGACTTCACCGGCCCCAATGGCCGCAACACCTGGAAGCAGCTGCTGGAGGAGAACATCCTCAAAAAGGGCACCAAGACCGTCTGGAACGACAACTGCGAGATGGACGGTGTGGAGGACCGCGATGCCCAGTGCGACTTTGAGGGCAAAAAGGGCACCATGGCAGAGCTGAAGATCCTGCACTCCAACCTGATGGCCTACACCGCCAAGCAGGCGCTGGCAGATGTGTACCCCGGCGAGCGCCCCTACATCATCAACCGCGCAGGTTACGCCGGTATCCAGCGCTACGCACAGGTATGGGGCGGCGATAACCTGACCGACTGGCGCACCGTCAAGTTCAACATTGCCACCATTCTGGGCATGGGCTTGTCCGGCTGCTCCAACATGGGCTGCGATATCGGCGGCTTTGCGGGCCCTGCACCCGAGGCAGAACTGCTGCTCCGCTGGCTGCAGAACGGCATCTTCCAGCCGCGCTTCTGCCTGAACTCTGCCAACAACGATAACACCGTCACCCAGCCGTGGATGTACGAGGAGAACCTGCCCTACATCCGTGCAGCCTACCAGCTGCGCTACCGTCTGATGCCCACTTTGTACTCCCTGATGTACGAGTCCAACCAGAACGGTATGCCGGCATGGCGTCCGCTGTTCCTTGAGTTCCCGGACGACCCCAAGTGCTACACCGACAAGAACCTGACCTTTATGTTCGGCAAGAGCATTCTGGTGGCGAATGTGGTGGAAAAGGGTGCCACTACCCGCACCGTCTACCTGCCCGCAGGCTGCACCTGGTACGATATGAACGATAATCTGCGCGCATACGAGGGCGGCCAGACCATCGAGGTCCCGGTCACGCTGGCAAGCATTCCCATGTTCCTGCGCGGCTCTGCCGTTGTGGTGACCACCGAGGACGTCAAGCACATCCTCAAGGACACCATGCGCCAGATCGACCTGCTGGTCGCTGCCGAGACCGACACCAGCTTTGTGCTGTACGATGACGACGGCCACACCGAGGACTACAAAAACGGCGTTTACGCCAAGACCACCATCACCGTCAAGGCCGGCGACCGCACCGACATCCGCTTTGCCACCGAGGGCAGCTACGAATCCCCTGTGGAGCGCATGACCCTGAAGCTGGTCAGCAAGAAAAAGGGTGCACTCTGGGCCAGCGTGGATGGGCAGCAGCTTCCTCAGTACATCGTCCGCGATGGCTGGGAGGCCGCAGAGTCCGGCTGGTACTACAACCTGCCTGACCGCACCATCTGGGTCAAGTTTGCAAAGCCTGCCAAGAAGGACTTTACGGTGACTGTCTCCACCGAAAAGTTTGACCTCATTGGTATGGCAGAGGACTAAAAAGCCATCTCCAATCTTCTTTAATTCTTCTTCAAAAACACGATGACCCGTGGGGAAGCTCCCCACGGGTCATCGTGTTTTTTATAGGTTTCAGGCTTCGGTCTGCGTCTCCCGCCGGAGGATGCGGCAGACCATGAACAGGCAGTAGAACATCGCCAGACCCCATGCAAAGGGATTGGAAAGACAGATGCCCAGATACCCAAGGCTGGTCTTTACTGCCAGCACGCCGCCAAGGCTGCGGCCAATGAGCTCGCCCACGCCGGAAACGATGGCCAGCACGCTGTAACCAAGCCCCTGCAGGGTGTTGCGGAAGATCATCAGCAGGCCGTGGAAGCAGAACAGCATACTTATGACGCTGAGGTACTGGATGGCACCCGCCGTGACGGCGGGGTCGGCATCGCCCAGCACCAGCCCCACAGCGTAGGGCTTGATGAAAAAGATCACGCCCCATGCCACGGCGCAGTAGAGCAGCTGCACCATGCAGCCATCCTTAATGCCCTGCCGGATGCGGTCGGTGCGGCGGGCACCGTGGTTCTGTCCCACATAGGTAGCCATGGCCATGCCTACGCTCTCCATGGGCAGGGTAAACATCTGACGGATCTTTTCGCCTGCGGTCTGGGCTGCCACGGCGGTGCTGCCCAGCAGGTTGATGGCGTCCTGCATGATGACTGCACCGATGGCCGAGACCGAATATTCAAACCCCATGGGAAGGCCGATGTAGGCCAGCCGCCTGCAGTGCCCTGCCGAAAGCAGGGTGCGCGGCTGCCGGAAGGAAAGCCCCTCCAACTTTGCCGTGCGGGCAAAGAACCAGTAGGCGCACAGCCCGCCGCTGAGCAGCTGGCTGAGCACGGTGGCAATGGCGGCACCGTCCACCCCCATGCCCAGCGGCACGATGAAGAGGTAGTCCAGCAGAATGTTCACCACGCTGGCGACCAGCAGGAAATAAAACGGGTGCCGGGAATCCCCCAGTGCTCGCAGCACGCTGGAAGCGTAGTTGTATAGCACCGTAGCCGGGATGCCCAGAAAGATGAGCCGGATGTAGAGCACCGCATCGGTGTACAGCTCCTCGGGCGTATGGATGAGCCGGAGCAGCGGCCCCGCCATCAGGGTGGTAAGCACCGTAAACACCACGCTCAGCATCAGACAGAGCAGCGCGCCGTTCAGCAGGTATTTTTGCAGCCCGTCCTTATCCTTTGCGCCAAAGGTCTCTGCCGCCGGGATGCCAAAGCCCACGCAGGCTCCCTGCACAAAGCCCAGAATGAGAAAGTTGAGGGAGTAGGTGGTGCCTACCGCGCCCAGCGCATCGGTGCCCAGACACCGCCCTACGATGACGGTATCCGCAAAGCTGTACAGCTGCTGGAATAAGGTGCCCAGCACCAGCGGCAACGCGAACCGCAAAATCTGGAACAGCGGCTTGCCCACCGTAAGGTCGGTGGTGCCGGAGCGCTTTTGAGAAGTAGCTGCCATAAAGAAAACTCCTTATTATGGTATTTTCTTCATTCTATCATGGACAGCCGCTTTTCCCAAAGTGGTTTTGTGACAGGAAGCTGTCTTTTTGTGATGGAAACGCGGAAACCTCCGTTTTTACAGTTGCTTCTTCTGCGGCGGAAAGTTCCGGCTGTTTGTTTGCAGAGCCATGAATCCACTTTCTGATGCAGCCCTTTACGGATTCTATACCTATCCGCCACATAGCCGTTTCTACTGCCAAAAAGAGAGGGCCGGACGGTGCCGGCCCTCTTGACAAGGAAAAACACAAGGCTCTTTATTATAATAAAGCTTTAAGAACATAATAAAGGCAATTATTTGAAATTTTTGAAAAAACAGAAATCATTTT
>OGCQ01001722.1_pt1 | contig 25136 bp, 19 predicted proteins | sample 1570161 | NCBI WGS metagenome assembly OGCQ01 (sample SAMEA4384402, study PRJEB24528) | human gut metagenome
TGGATTATGAGAAGAATATTATTGTGATGAACGGCAAGCCGATTAAGATTACAGAACCAAACTGTATCAGAATCTGGCCGGTGCCGGAAGAATAACAGATTCGTTACATAGAATCAGCAACATAGACAGATAATAAAATACCTTCATTTGAAACTGAGATCAGCTCAGAATTCAGGTGAAGGTATTTTTGTGTGGATTATTTGAAATTATTTCCGATAAAAATCCCGAACCCTGTCCATCTGGGAGCTCATATTGACAAAGAGTGCATCTGCCAGTGTAATTGCTGCCATGGATTCTACTACAACTACAGCTCTTGGAACAATGACCGGATCATGGCGGCCGTGGATTTCAAGAGAAAGAGTTTCCTTATCTTTGGTCACAGTCTGCTGGGGCTGACTGATGGATGGAGTTGGCTTAATATGGGCGCGGAGTATAATCTCACTGCCGTCGCTGATTCCGCCCATGATTCCCCCTGCGTGGTTAGAGGTTTTGACAATTTCACCATCTTTGATTGTGAATCCATCATTGTCAGTGGAACCGTTTAAGGAAGTCACTGCAATGCCATCACCGATTTCAACAGCCTTGACTGCGCCGATGGACATCAGGGCGTGGGAGAGAAGAGCACTGAGTTTGTCAAAAACAGGTTCGCCAAGTCCGGCCGGTGTTCCGGTAATGCGGCATTCGATCACACCGCCGGCACTGTCCTGGTTTTTCATACATTCTTCCAGATACTCACCGGCTTTTGCTGCTGCCTGGGCATCCGGCATGTAAAATGCATTCTGGTTGATTTCTTCTTTGTCAAAAGAAGAAATTTTGACAGGTCCGATAGATTTGGTATAGGTGCAGATGGAAATGCCAAGCTCACCTAATATTTTAGAGGCAATGGCACCTGCTGCAACTCTTCCGATAGTTTCCCTCCCTGAAGAACGTCCGCCTCCGCGGTAATCCCGGAAACCGTATTTCTGGTCAAAAGTATAGTCTGCATGTCCCGGACGGTAGGAGTATGCAATATTTCCGTAGTCTCTGGAACGCTGGTCAGTGTTTCTTACCATCAGAGAAATTGGGGTACCGGTAGTTTTACCTTCAAAAACGCCGGAAAGGATCTCGACCAGGTCTCCCTCTTTGCGGGCAGTGGTATAACGGCTCTGACCAGGTTTCCTTCGGTCAAGGAAAATCTGGATATCGTCTTCAGAGAGAGAGAGGCCGGCAGGACATCCGTCTACTACAGCTCCAAGGGCTTTTCCGTGGGATTCGCCCCAGGTGGTTACTTTAAATTTATTTCCAAATGATGACTGGCTCATATATTTTGTATCCTTTCGTACTGTCATTTTTGTGTGATATATATATGAATGTGGAATATATATGACTTTATTATAGCGAAGTGTAAAAGTTTTGTAAACCGGAACCATTGGAATTGACAAAAATTAATGTTCAAATTATAATGTATGGTGTGTTTTTGGCAGCTTTGGGTAAGCTGTCTGATGAGGGGAAAGATAGACTGCTGTGTAAACGCTTACAGCAGTAATAGAAAAAGAAGGGAAGTGTGAATCGTGGTAAGGATTTTTAAGACAATCGATGGCTCCATCCATGAGATCCAGGAACCTCAGGAGGGATGTTGGATTGCATTGACAAATCCTACAGCAACAGAGATATTTGAGATTTCTGAACAGTTTGGGATAGAGGTAGACGATTTGCGCGCTCCGTTGGATGAAGAGGAACGCTCCCGTATCGAAGTAGAGGATAATTATACGTTGATCCTGGCAGATGTGCCTACCATTGAGGAGCGGAATGAGAAGGACTGGTATGTGACTATTCCTCTTGGTATCATTGTCACTCAGAAGATGATTTTTACTGTTTGTCTGGAGGATACACAGGTTCTGACCAGATTTATGGAGGGAAGGGTGCGGAATTTCTTCACATATATGAAGACAAGGTTTATTTTACAGATTCTGTACCGTAACGCCAGCATGTATCTGAGATATCTGCGTATTATAGATAAAAAAAGCGAGCAGATTGAGGAAAAGCTTCATTTGTCCACCAGGAATCAGGAGCTGATGGAGCTTCTGGAACTGGAAAAATCACTGGTATACTTTACAACCTCTCTGAGATCAAATGAAATGGTACTGGAGAAATTGCTGAAGGTTGAAAGTATAAAGAAATATCCGGAAGATACAGAACTTCTGGAGGATGTTATTATTGAGAACAAGCAGGCGATTGAGATGGCCAATATTTATAGCGGAATCTTAAGCAGCATGATGGGAACCTTTGCTTCGGTTATTTCCAATAACCTGAATATTGTCATGAAGGTTCTGGCTGTAATTACCATTGTCATGAGTATTCCGACTATTGTATTCAGTGCCTACGGTATGAACCTCAGTGCTGCGGGAATGCCCTTTTCCAGGACACCCTGGGGATTTCTCATAGTGATCATTCTTTCTGTAGTAGCAAGTATCATTGCAGCGATATTTCTGTCCAAGAAGAAATTTTTCTGATGAGAGAAACTGGTTGTGGAGAGATGCTGACTGTGGCAGATTTCCCGGATAGTAAAGGAGAGTTATGAGATTTATTGACAAACTGGAACGAAAATATGGAAGGTATGGAATTGAGAATCTGACGATGTATATTATCATCAGCTATGTGCTGGGATATGCACTGATGTATATTAATCCCGGTGCACTGTCAATGCTGAGCCTGAATGTTACGAAGATACTTCAGGGACAGGTATGGAGGTTGATTACCTGGATCGTATATCCGCCAAGTACATCATCACCTCTTTGGTTTGTGATCGCGATTTTATTTTTTTATTATCCGATCAGTGCTTCTCTGGAGCATACCTGGGGAAAATTTAAATTTACCTTATATATATTGTCAGGAATGATTTTTACTGTGATCGCTGCATTTATCCTTCATTTTGTAATGGGAGGCGTATTAGATGGGCTGGGAGGAATTATTTTTTCCACATATTATATTAGCTTATCTATTTTTCTGGCATATTCATTGACATATCCTGATATGACAGTGTTACTTATGTTTGTAATACCGATTAAGATGAAATGGATGTCAATTGTCTATGCTGCGATTGTGATCTATGATGTTGCCAGATATTTTATGAATGGAGCGTGGTTTATGGCACTTCCGATCATTGCATCATTGCTGAATTTTGTGATCTTTTTCCTGGGAACCAGGGATTTCAATCGTTACAATCCCAAGGAAATCCACAGAAAGAATGAGTTTAGGCGTGCAGTGAACGGCGGAAGTAAAACAGTGCCTTTCCCCGGAAACAGCAATGCGGTTACTAAGCATAAATGTGCTGTCTGTGGACGTACGGAAAAGGATGATCCTAATCTGGAATTCCGTTTCTGTTCCAAGTGTAATGGAAATTATGAATACTGTCAGGATCATTTATATACACATATACACAAGAAATAGGGCATAAGAGGAGAGAAAATTATTATGAAAAAAGTACCATTCGTTACTCTGGAAAAACTTCAGGAGATTACATCACAGTTTCCAACACCTTTTCATCTCTATGATGAGAAGGGAATCCGCGAGAATGCCAAAGCAGTGAAGGAAGCATTTGCATGGAATAAAGGCTTCAAAGAATACTTTGCAGTAAAGGCTACACCAAATCCTTTTCTGATCCAGATTCTTCAGGAGTATGGCTGTGGCTGCGACTGCTCGTCTATGACTGAGCTTATGATGTCCAAGGCCATTGGCTGTAAAGAGGGAGATGTAATGTTTTCTTCTAATGATACTCCGGATGAAGAATTCAAATATGCCAATGAGATTGGCGGAATTATTAATCTGGATGACATTACTCACATTGAGAGTGTGGAGAAAGCAGTGGGATATATTCCTAAAGTGATCAGCTGCCGTTATAATCCGGGCGGATTATTCAAGATCAGCAATGATATTATGGACAATCCGGGAGATGCCAAATATGGTATGACCACAGAGCAGATTTTCGAGGCATTTAAGATTCTGAAAGCTAAGGGAGCAGAGGAATTTGGTATTCATTCTTTCCTTGCAAGTAATACAGTGACTAACGAGTATTATCCTATGCTTGCCAGAGAATTGTTTAAGCTGGCAGTTGATCTGCAGAAGGAAACAGGCGCTCATGTGAAGTTTATCAATCTTTCCGGTGGTGTGGGAATCCCTTACAGACCGGATCAGACACCTAATGATATCCGTGAGATCGGCGAGGGCGTCCGCAAGGTTTATGAGGAAGTTCTGGTTCCGGCAGGAATGGGAGATGTGGCAATCTATACAGAGATGGGACGTTTTATGATGGGACCTTATGGCTGCCTGGTAACAAAAGCAATCCATGAGAAACATACTCACAAGGAGTATATCGGAGTGGATGCCTGCGCTGTAAACCTGATGCGGCCGGCAATGTATGGTGCTTATCATCACATTACAGTAATGGGCAAAGAAGATCAGCCGTGTGATCATATGTATGATATCACAGGTTCTCTCTGTGAGAATAATGATAAATTTGCCATCGACCGTTATCTGCCCAAGGTTGATATGGGAGATTTGCTGGTGATCCATGATACAGGTGCTCATGGTTTTGCAATGGGATACAATTATAATGGTAAGCTGAAATCTGCTGAGATTCTTCTTCATGAGGATGGAAGCTTTGAAATGATCCGCCGTGCTGAGACACCAAAGGATTATTTTGCAACATTTGACTGTTTTCCGATTTATGAAAAATTGCTGGAAGATATGAAATAAGTCTGAAAGGACTTGTGATTGTCTGGAGTTTCGTGAATAGGAACATCAGACAGTTACATAAGCTTTTGTGAAATCAAGGATATACCGGTCTGCTCGGAAAGGACTGCAGACCGGTTTTCTTGCACCTTTATGGAGAAGACAGAAAACTGCATGATTATGGGATTTGGAGCGAGAAATATGAAATTGCAACTGAAAATAAAATTATCCGGAATGATAATCCTGCTTGGATTATTATTGATAGGAAATCTTTGTTGTCAAGTACAGGCAGCAGAAGAATATTATGTGCCTTATGGGACGATGGAGATTAAAGCAGGAAAGTCCAAAGCGATGGATATTTACTGTGATAATGTAAAGCTGAAACCATCCGGATTTAAATGGAGCAGCAATAAACCGGAATGTGTGTCTGTTGTGGGCGGTATTGTAAAGGGGAAAAAGACTGGATATGCCAGAGTCACTGCCGAAAAAAATAAAAAAACCGTAAGCTGTATGGTGTATGTATACAATAAAACACAGACAGTACCCTTTAAGAATTACCGGGGACAGGTGAAGATTACCAGAGATTCGGATCTGATACTAAAACCGGAAAAGCTTGGAAAAGGAATTACGTATACATCTTCTGATTATAATGTTGCAAATGTGACGGCTGATGGAAAGGTGATTCCATTTAAAGAGGGAAAAGTAACGATTACCTGTTGCTCCTATGGTACCAGCAAATATGTTTCCAAAATAGTAGTAGTAATTGGAAAGGCTGCCCGGGATATCAGTATAAAAAAACAGCTTTCTTTGGAAACCGGAGAGAAAATCCAGCTAGATGTAAAGGCAGTTCCTGCGAATAGGGTTTTATCTGCAATCAAATATTCTTCCGATGACAGCACAGTAGCATCTGTGGATAATAAGGGGCAGATTATCGGTAAATCTGCGGGAAGGGCCAATATTACAGTGACTGCTGCTGGTGCTGACGGGACAATTCAGAAGAATGTGGAGGTATATGTAGCGGAGGCAGATAAGGAAACAGACATTACCCAGGGAACGGATACCGGATATATCTATCACAGAGGAGATCCCACCAGTGCTCCTGAGAATACTCTTCCTGCTTTTGAAATTGCAGGAAAAAATGGAGCCCAATATGTGGAAACAGATGTGTATGAGACAAAGGATGGTGTACTTGTGGTTTTCCATGATACATCTTTGAAACGAATGTGCGGTGTGGATAAAAACATTCTGGATATGACTTATGCAGAAATTTGCCAGTATCCGATCATTTATGGCAGAAATGCGGCTATGTTTCCCAATAATGTGGTTCCAACGCTGAAACAGTATATTGACTGCTGTAATACCTATAATATGACACCTGTGATTGAGATCAAGCAGATTCCCAGTGCCAATGGGATGAAACAATTTAAACAGCTTTTATCTATATCTAAAAAGCAGCCGTTGATCATTTCTCTGAGGGACAGTTATCTGATCACATTGAGACAACTGGGAATTCCGTATAAAATGCAATGGGTGATCAAGGAGCCGATCACAGACAGCATCATTCGCCGATGCTCACAGTATAACTGGGATGTAAGTACCATGTATAACTTTGTGAAAAAAGAAGATATTCCCAAAGCACATCAGATGGGAGTAGGAGTTGCAGTATGGCTTTGCAAAGACCGGAAAATTGCAGATTTATTTGAAACCTGGGGTGTGGATTATATCACATGTGAAATAAATATGGCGGAGATGCTGTAGAGCATTTTTTAAACACACTCTAGAGCATATAGAAAAAAAGGCCTGTAAAATACTTGATTTTACAGGCCTTTAAATATAATATACAAATTAAAAGAAGTGCCGGCAGTGGGACTTGAACCCATATTAGAAGGGTGAATATCCAGTAAAATCAATGGTTTTATGTGATGTAAATTGATTACTTTTGCTGACAAAGTAATCAAATAACGAAGAATATAATGAAATAAAGGAGGAAATTTCGTGCATATGACAATAAAGAATAATGATGTAATACTACGAAAAATATAGGCTCATAAGCTGTTGATTATAAAGACAGCTTATGAGCCTTTTTTTACCCTGGACTTTACAGGATTTTATCGAACATATATCCATGATGCTGCATAGAGCCATTATAGCGATCTTACATGCAAGCTGGAGAAGATACACTCCCCGTTCTAGGATTGGCGTATGAAGCGGATATACAGCGTAGATAGCATCCTGAGAGGACGAATGGTACACCAGAGAGCACCTCTGAGAGTAGCTACAGAGTCTGATCTTCAGAACAGTCAGTCACTGATCCAGTAAAGATTCCAGGAATATATAGCCATAATAAAAGGGCAGTTGAATAACGATAATTTACTCAGCTGCCCTTTTTTCGCTCTGAAGCTCAACTACATCATGACTGCTGCCATTTGGATTACTTACTATTCTGATTTATCCAGATTCTTGATATGCTCTCTCAGGACAAGATTAATGTACTGACTGAAAGAACGATCATCTTCTTCTGTAAGTTCTTTGATTCTATCTATAATATCTGCATCCAGAGTGATGCTTACTTTATTTTTCAATGGTTTCATGCAAGCTCTCCTTTTGCTGATTAGTATAACAAACAGGCGATATAATGTTAAAAAATAGCATAAAGTAGGATAAAATAATAATGGTGAAGAAATATGAAAAAAGACGAAGAAGAATTGTGGGATGCTTTTTTTTACATATGGACGCTATCTTTATTTAAAAGAAACCGGAGAATTGAACGAAGAAAAGTTTTGACATGAAACACCAGAAGAGACAGAAAGACACTGGCAGCAGCTCAGGCAACGTTTAAAGGATAACGGCATGTGGAGAGATGAGTAGTATATAAAGTATATAAATGTAGTGGGAAAATATTGTACAATATGCCATATATTTAACATAGCGCAAAATGTTCTGAAATGGTATTGGATTATTTGTAAAAATGTATTACAATACTAAATGCGAATATTATGTGAAAACTAAGTAAAATGCGTTGTATATAAGTCAAGCGGACATTCGCAATCCGCTTTGCTACTTGCTCATAACCGAATAACTGCTTATTGCTTTTCGCAATTGAAGCAGTTATTCGGTTAAATACGGCATAGCCAGGGAAAACCGGTGATGCAAAACTGTAGGGTCTAAGCGAATGTATGACAGCCAGTTGCAACTATGATAATTAAGGCATTGCTTTCGAAGGGAATGGAGCAGTGTCTTATTTTATAAACAAGAAACAGAGAGAAGAGGATGAAAGAATGAAGAAAAAAGCAGTGAACTTACTAAAAACCGTATTACTGATTTTGGTGTTATGTATTCCGATTTTACAATTCAGAAATGGTGTTGATGTGCAGGCAGCTACAAAACTTGCAACACCGAAATTGGTATCAGCAAAAGCACAGGGAACTTCTAAAATTAAAGTCTCATGGAAAAAAATATCTGGTGCAGGCGGCTACAAAATATACAGAAAATCATATTGGGATGAAAGGTGGAAAGAAATAAAAACAGTATCTAAAAATACAGTAACTTTTACAGACACGAAAATTAAACCAGGTATGTATTATTCATACACGGTTAGAGCAGTAAAAAATAAAACTGTTTTAAGTGGATACAATAAAAAAGGCGTATATGCAGTAACAAGTTTAGGTTATCCAGCTGATTTGGAAGCACGTATAATGGAAGATAATATAATTGAAATATCATGGAAAGATATTCCATTAAGCAGTGGGTATCTTATATATAGAAGAACAGAGGGTTCCTCATGGAAAATGATAGAGGATTGTGGCACTAATAATTGGTTTGAGGATTATTCATTAAAAGGTGGTATACAATATTATTATACTGTTCGTCCATATGTAGAGTATGATAAAGTTTATAAAGGATCTTATGATAAAAATGGTGTAAAAGCACCAATTATTAATCCGATTTCTAGTGGATTAAAATTTAAAGTTAATGAACGTATGCTTTGTAAACAAGGAACATTCCTGCTAGAACTTGAGGATTACAATGGAGACATGAATAATATAATATGGAATTCAAGTGATTCGAGTGTAGCAACTGTTGATAGCCAAGGAAGGGTTAAAGGAATTAATTATGGGGAGACTATAATAACTGCTACAGCATATGGAAAGACTTGTGAATGTAAAATTAAGGTGGTTACATTTGCACAGGTAAATAAGACAGATTATATTTTGTCAAAAGCAGAAACAATTAATATAAAATGGACAGAACACAATGATAAAGGATTTACATATTATTATCATATTGAAGATACTAATGTTTTAAACTGTTCATGGGAAGAAGGCCATTATGAAGAGGGGTATTATGTTTGCGGTTTAACTGTTACTCCAAGAACAAATGGTACAACAAATATAACGATAACCAATAGTTTCAACGATGAATCTGTTATTTTATATTTTACTGTTAAAGATGTGAAAGTTTTATCCGCTAATGAAGAAAACTTGACAATTTCAAAGAAAACAACGATAAATATTCATAATACAATTGGCGGAGCTATGAAGTACGAAATAGAAAATCTTGGAATTGTGACTTGTGAATGGGGAGAGTGGGGCACTAATCATAATTGTCCTTTATATATTACACCTCAAAGTAATGGAAGAACGAATATAGTAATTACTGATGAAGAAACACAGGATGTAATCACTATTACAATTACAGTTACAGGTCTGAAAAACGACATATCAGATAATTATGGTAAACTTCAAAATTATATAGAAACAAATGGTTATACAAATTCAAGTGGTAATCAGTTTATAAAATATACTCGAACAGTTCAAGGAATTGAGACAACTTTTGCTATTATTTATGAAAAGTTGCAAAATCGTTTTAGATTTATGATGTTATGGAGGCAATCCGGCATAAATACCGTATCTAATTTATTCATATATCCATCAGATAATCCGGTCATTTATGCGGAACATTATTGGAATTTAGAAGATGAACAGATATTTGCAACAAAATCTATAAAAAGTTATGCAAGTTCTTATGCAGGAGGTAATTTAGTATTTGATATTATGCAAACTACAGGAGAAATTCCTGCATTAAGTATTAAGCAACAATCTCAAAAGTCTATAAATGTATTGTGTAGTGGTTGTAATCTATATTTATTGAATCCCATAGGAATAAATTTAAAGAAACTTGGTTTTTATGTTTTTAGTTAAGGATAATTATAAAAAATATTTCTCTGAAGGGGCTAGGTCGAATGATCTAGCTTCTTTCTCCCTCTCTTCAATAATCTTCTGAGCTGCAATAAGGCCACGAGCCACGATCTCTGCTGGAGTCATATTTTCCTGATTGCGGATGTAAGCACCATTCTTGCGGATAGAGGGGAGTACTTCTGCAAGTGCTTAAATCTTGGGTAGCTTTACTGTCTGCATTTTTAAACTCATAATGATAGTAAATTGATTTTTACTACACTCCGCTTGATAGGAGATAGAAATTTGCCGAAGATCATCCAATGATAAGCCTGAATCCTTGTAGCGGTTCATGATTAATGCAATCCCGCTCCGTCCGATCCGGTAACGTTTTTGTACAGAGTCATAACTGACTTTACTGAGCCGAAGTTCTATGACTCCAAGAATAGTATTGTAGTCGTGCATAATAGTTCCTCCTTTGCACTGTGATGAATAATAGTTACATCACAATAATAAAGGAAAAACGTACCGCTTTGAGCAGAAAACGCGTACCGCTAAATCAGAATGAATGTACCGCCGATTTCAGAATAGGCGTATCGTTCGAGCAGAATTTGCAGTATGGAATTGTTTTCATCAGAGAATCATATACTGCTTGAACAATTTCGTAATAAAAGCAGCCTTTTTCTGCCTGCGAGTTCCATGAACGTATCCCTACTTTCGAAACAGCCCTCCGAAATCTTGGATACGGTACTACCCAGTTGAAAAGCTCGTCACATATCCTCAAGGCTTTATACCTTTTTCTTTACAGGTAAGGAGTCGGTTATCATCCTGAAATATCCTGGATTGAATATTCTTGTGCGGGAGTCCGGACAGGTGGCTCAGAGAGCCCCGAAATAATCAAAACGGAGAATTGGACGAACAAAAGTTTTGGCATGAGACATCAGAAGAAACAGAAAGACACTGGTAGCAGCTCAGGCAATGTTTAAAAGATAAAGGTATGTGGAGAGATGAGTAAGCAGTATATAAAGTGCACAGATATGATGAAAGGATATTGTATAATCTGTCATATATTTTGAATAGTGCAAAATGTTTTGAAATGGTATTGGATTATTTGTAAAAATGTATTACAATACTAAATGCGAATATTATGTGAAAACTAAGTAAATGAGTTGTACATAATAAAACTAAATACGGCATAGCCTGGGAAACCCGGTGACGCAAACTATAGGGTCTGAGCGAATATATGACAGCCAGTTGCAACTATGATAATTAAGGCATTGCTTTCTGGGGATTACGGGCATTGTTTTTTTATAAAAAGAAACAGAGAGAAGGAGATGAAAGAAGAACGAAGAAAATCAAATAATATTTAGACTAAAACCCAATTTATAAAAGTCTGATAAAGAAAAGGAGCTAAGAATATGAACAGAATTAAAAAAGTATTGAGTTTGTTGTTATGCGTAGTTATGATTGGATGTATGTTTAATGTGCAGAATGTGCAGGCGGCATCTTATGGTAAAGTATCAGGTAATATAACTTATTTTTACAATAATTATTGGGGAAATCGAGGAGATACAGGAGCTAAAGTTTTATTAGTCCCTACAAACGGAAAGGCAAGAAAATATAATTTCGATCTTTATACAAATAGCAATGAATTAAAAAAAAGAGGAGTGTATTTGGCAACTGTAGATGGACGTGGTGAATATGTGTTAAATCATATTCCTACAGGAACTTATAAAGTATTAATTATTTCAAATAAGACAACTACAGGTGCATGGTTTAAGGCTTTTAAAGATTCTATCAGTGATGCACCTACATCATATTATGATCGTATAGCAAAAAAATTTTATCCGAAATGTTTAAATAAGAAAACTGCACTTAAAATTATGAAATGGAGTGTAGGACCTAACAAATATACTACTGCAACAATAAAAGTATATAAAAACGAAACCACTACTTTAAGTTATGATTTTGGAATGACATATATTTAATAATAAAAGAAGAGGGCTGGGTCGAATGATTTAGCCTTTCTCTCTCTTCAATAATCTTCTGAGCTGCAATAAGGCCATGAGCCACGATCTCTGCCGGAGTCATATTTTCCTGATTACGGATGTAAGCACCATTCTTATGGACCGATGAGAGTACTTCTGTTGTAATCCAGTGTTTGAACTCTTTTGCTGATGGAAGCTTGCTGCTGAGGATGAGAGAGTAGAGACTGGATTCTTAAAAATTTTACTTCTGGGGCAGCAGTGGTAGTAGTAGAAAGGGCTTATTATTTCCGGCGTTCTCTGTATGTGGTATACTTATATACTCACTGAAAAAATAAAGTCCGCTAAGACTGTAACGGTAATTTGTCGAGTTTTAAATAATAGAACAGATTGTACGACCTTATAAGATGTGATAATATATAAGAGCCGCGAACCTTTCCGGTAGAGGGGAGGTGAAACACCGTGGAAACTATTATTACATTCATTGTCTCTGTACTGGCAGGTATTGTTAGCTACTTTATCTGCAAATGGTTGGAAGGGGACGAATAAGCGGCGCTAGCCTAAGGTATAAGCCACCTTACATAAACGGAATAGAAAAAGCTCAGAGTTCCGACCTCTGAGCTTTTTCTTATTCCCGATAGAAGCTTAGTTCCATGGAAAATGCTATTACATTCATTAGCTGTTATTATCATATGCCATGATGCCCTAAAAGTCAACCATTAAATGAATGGCAGCAGTTGTCTACTTTCAAATTTTTTCGAATCAAATCTCTATAGTGAAACGTTTATACATTACCGGGGGATGTTTTCGACTTGATAGAAGAAATGTGTTATACATAGGAAGAAACTTGATTCAAAAAACAAATGACGGAAAATCTTTTGAAATAACTGAAATTGCATAGCATATTTGAATTAGATTAGACTAAACTAAAAATTAAAAGTGTATTTTGAAAGCTTTGCAAAAAAAATACAAAATTACTTAAATTCACTTGACAAATGTCGAATACTGGCGTTAATATACTCTCACCACAAAAACAAATGTTCTTTTTGTGGATGAAAAAATCATGGAGGTACAGAGTGAAATAAAAAAAGAAATACTCGAAAAAGCATCTCTTTAATCGTAAAAAATTCTTTGAAAAATAGATTTGATTACCTGTTTGATTACTCATTGAATCGTAGGGATGGATAAACCCTTTAAAATCAACGTTTTTAAGTGCCGGCAGTGGGACTTGAACCCACACGATGTTGCCACCAACAGATTTTGAGTCTGCCTCGTCTGCCAATTCCGACATGCCGGCGTTTGAACCTTTACTATGATAGCATGATTCTGACAGATTGGCAAGAAAAATTTTACATATTTTTATAAGATATTTTTTTATAAGATACTTTTATAGTTCATTGACAATGTGATGAACGGAAACAGGGAGGGGAAAATGAAAAAAAACAAAACAATAAGGATACTTCGGATTTTATGTGCAATGCTTTGCTGTATCTGTCTGGTGGGAACGTTGCCTGTGGAAAATGTGAGTGCAGCCACCACACCGGTGAAGAAAAACGGACGCCTTAGTGTAAAAGGTACGAGACTGGTCAACTCCCAGGGAAAGGCTGTGGTATTAAAAGGTGTCAGTACCCATGGGATCAACTGGTTTCCCCAGTATGTGAATAAGGCTGCGTTTAAAACACTGAGGGATAACTGGGGTGTGAACTGTATCCGGCTGGCAATGTATACGGAAGAATATAATGGTTATTGTTCAGGAGGAAATCAGGCAGAACTGAGAAAACTGATCAACAATGGTGTGAAATATGCCACAGAACTGGGAATGTATGTGATCATTGACTGGCATATTTTAAGCGACGGAAATCCTGTGAAAAATAAAAAGCAGGCAATATCATTTTTTAAATATATGGCAAAGAAATACAAAAAACAGAGCAATATTTTTTATGAAATCTGCAATGAGCCTAATGGGGATACATCCTGGAATACGATCAAAAGCTATGCCTCATCTGTTATAAAAATCATCCGCAAATATGATAAGAAAAATATTATTCTGGTGGGAACACCTACCTGGTCCCAGGATGTAGATGTGGCAGCAGACAGTCCTATCAAAGGATATTCCAATATTATGTACACTTTTCATTTTTATGCAGCTACTCACGGTGACAGCTACAGGCAGAAGGTGCAGGCTGCTATTCAGAAGGGACTGCCGGTTTTTGTCAGTGAATTTGGAATCTCTGAAAGCTCCGGGAATGGCAGAATTGACAAAAACGAAGCAAATAAGTGGATGCAGTTTCTGAAGAAAAATAAGATCAGCTATGTCTGCTGGAGTCTGTGTAATAAAAATGAAAGCTGTTCTCTGCTGAAAAGCTCCTGCAGCCGGATCGGTAATTTTAAAAAATCGGATCTGTCCCAGGCTGGCTTATGGTATAAGTCTGTAAAATGACAGAGAGATAAAAGAATCTGATTTCTAAAAAGTTTATGAAATTCTCATGAAATTTTCGGCCTTTTATTGAAAATTACATAAATAAGTGATATGGTACTTGTTACAAAATAACAAATGGAGGAATTGCCAATGAACTTTGATAATAAAAAGCCAGGCAGAAAACCGCTTTATGTCTATTATATTATTGCTGCGGTTATTATAATTCTGCTGAATGTGCTGCTCCTTCCTGCAATTGAGGGAAGAAAGGTACAGACCACAGATTATAACACCTTTCTCACTGGCGTAGAAAAAAATTATGTAAAAGCAGTTGAGATTCAGGATAATTATATTTATTACGAAGTTGAGAGTGATGGACAGGAGTTATATTGCCGGACAGTAAAGGTGAATGATCCGGAGCTGGTAGACAGACTTCACGATGCAGGCGTAAAATTTGAAGCAGTTGCACCTCAGCAGACATCTATCTGGGTGAGTATTCTGGCTGGATATGTACTGCCTATCCTTATCTTCATTCTTCTGGGACGCTGGCTTAGCAAGAAGATGATGAGTTCCATGGGCGGAGGACCGGGAGGTGCTATGTCCTTTGGAAAAAGTAATGCCAAAGTATATGTAAAATCATCTACAGGTATTAAATTTGCAGATGTTGCCGGCGAGGAGGAAGCAAAGGATCTGTTAAAGGAGATTGTAGATTATCTTCATAATCCTCAGAAATACAGAGAAATTGGTGCGTCCATGCCAAAGGGAGCCCTGCTTGTAGGCCCTCCGGGAACAGGAAAAACTCTTCTGGCAAAGGCTGTAGCAGGCGAGGCAGAGGTTCCTTTTTTCTCTATTTCCGGTTCAGAATTTGTGGAAATGTTTGTTGGTATGGGAGCAGCCAAGGTTCGTGATCTGTTTAAACAGGCTAATGAGAAGGCACCCTGCATTGTATTTATTGATGAGATAGATACCATTGGTAAGAAACGAGATGGTGCAGGATTTACAGGTGGTAATGATGAGCGTGAGCAGACATTAAACCAGTTGCTGACAGAGATGGACGGTTTTGATGGTTCCAAGGGTGTTGTGATCCTTGCCGCCACTAACAGACCGGATTCTCTTGATCCGGCTCTTCTCAGACCTGGCCGTTTTGACAGACGTATTCCGGTAGAGCTTCCGGATCTGAAGGGAAGAGAGGATATCCTTAAGGTTCATGCCAAGAAGATTAAAATTGCAGATTCTGTCCGCTTTGATGAAATTGCCAAGGCTGCAGCAGGAGCTTCCGGCGCAGAACTTGCCAATATTGTAAATGAAGCTGCGCTCCGTGCAGTTCGTGACGGAAGAAAATTTGCTACACAGGCTGATTTTGAGGAGAGTATTGAGGTAGTTATTGCCGGATATCAGAAGAAGAACAGAGTTCTTTCCAACAAGGAAAAACTTATTGTAGCTTATCATGAAATCGGCCATGCGCTGGTTGCTGCAAAACAGACAGAATCCGCACCTGTTCATAAGATCACAATTATTCCGCGTACTTCAGGTGCCCTGGGATATACCATGCAGGTAGATGACGGTGACCATTATCTTATGACAAAGGAAGAATTGGAGAATAAGATTGCTACCTTTACAGGCGGCCGTGCAGCAGAGGAACTTATTTTCCATTCCATTACTACAGGAGCTTCCAATGATATTGAGCAGGCTACCAAGATTGCCAGGGCTATGATCACCAGATACGGTATGAGTGAGGATTTCGATATGGTTGCTATGGAAAATGTTACCAACCAGTATCTGGGAGGAGATTCCAGCCTTGCATGTTCCTTTGAAACACAGACGCTTTTGGACAAGAAGGTTGTGGATCTGGTGAAAATGGAGCACCAGAAAGCACTGAAGATTCTGCAGGACAATATGGGAAAGCTTCATGAGCTTGCAAAATATCTGTATGAACATGAGACTATTACAGGGGAAGAGTTTATGAAAATCCTGAATGATCCCCTTCCTTCTGTGAATACCGGGGCTGCAGGACAGGAGAATGCAGAAAAAGATTCAGAAGAAAATACAAAAGAGAATACAGAAGAATAGAACACATATTGACGAAAAAGTTATGCAGAGAAAGCAGCAGGAGAAGAATGCCTGCTGCTTTTTCCTGTCTTTCACCGAGCTGCTTTTACCGATGGTCAGGATTCTTCCTTGTAAATCAGACCGGGTTCAGTTATAATAGGAACAATGAAATGAAGTTTAGCCGGTTGACAGAGAAAATAGGACAGTCAGAAAGAAGGGACGTTATGAACTGCCGTACTGCAGAGGGAATGGTAAACGGATATATTAATCATGAACTTTCTTTGAAGGAGCTGGAGGAATTTTTGGATCATATCCAGACATGTTCTTCCTGTTATGATGAATTGGAGACATATTTTATTGTTCATGAGGCCATGCAGCAGCTGGATGACAATGACAGCGGATCAGTGATGGATTTCAAGAGACTTCTGGAACAGGATATCCGGAAATCCAGACGATATATCCGTAAGAAAAAATTAGGCCGTTTTTCAGTGGGAGTCCTTTTGTGTATACTGATCGTGGCTCTGGCGGCGTTTATGGTATATGTGGTGATGCAGATGATTCGTATTATCTGATCGCTAAATGAAGAGGTTGTTGTATGATTGGAGGAACTTATGAGTGAAAAAATATTACTGATCGACGGACATAGTATTTTAAACAGGGCTTTTTACGGTCTGCCGGATCTGACTAATTCTGAAGGAAAGCATACAGGGGCAGTCTATGGCTTTCTGAATATTCTTTTCAGAATTCTGGAGGAGGAAAAGCCACAGTATCTGACTGTGGCCTTTGATCTTCACGCACCTACCTTCCGTCATAAAATGTATGAGGCATACAAAGGAACCCGTAAACCCATGCCTGAGGAACTGAGAGAACAGGTGCCCTTGATCCAGGAAATGCTTACTGCCATGGGTGTGAAAATTGTTACTATGGAGGGCTATGAAGCAGATGATATTCTGGGAACTTTGGCCGGTAGAAGTGAGAAGAAAGGGATGGATGTGACCATTCTCTCAGGAGACAGGGATTTATTACAGCTTGCCACTGAGAAAGTAATGATCCGCCTTCCAAGAACTGTAAGAGGGAAGACTACCATAGAGGATTTTCATGCAGAGCAGGTGCTGGAGAAATATCAGGTAACACCACCTCAGATTGTTGATCTGAAGGCTCTTATGGGAGACAGCGCAGATAATATCCCTGGAATCCCGGGAGTTGGTGAGAAAACTGCTACAAAGATCATAGTGGAATATGGCTCTGTTGAAAATGCTCATGAACATCTGGAGGAGATCAAACCCAACCGCGCAAAGGAATCTCTCAGAGAGCATTATGATCTGGCACAGCTTAGTAAAGCATTGGCTGCAATCAATACAGACAGCCCGGTGGAGTTTGACTATGAGCAGGCGAAGCTTGGAAATCTTTATACACAGGATGCGTTTTTGCTTTGTAAGCGATTGGAATTCAAAAATTTACTGGGTCGTTTTAACTCAGAAAATGCACAGCCACAGCAACAGATGCAGGAATTTTTCAGCTGCAGTGATCTGTCCGGATGTGAAACCCTTTTTGACAAAGCTGCAAAGCAGGAATATGTGGGAGTTTCGCTGGTTGCAGAGCAGGGACAGGTATTTGGTGTGGGACTGGCACTGGATAGCGAGGAAGTTTATTTTATACCTGTGGAGGGACTGCTTACAGAGAATTATCTTTGTGGAAAGCTTCAGCAGCTTTTACAGAAATCCTCCCATGGAGCTTTGACAATCTGCTCCATGGATGTGAAATCCATGCTGAAATATGTAGATGGTGAGGATTTTGGTGAGATTTTTGACACAGGAGTAGCTGCTTATCTTCTGAATCCGCTGAAATCATCATATACCTATGATGATATTGCAAAAGAATATTTAAATGGCCGGCTTCTTCCGTCCAGAGAGGAACTGCTGGGAAAAATGACCCTGGAAAAGGCATGGCAGCAGAGCGAGGACGGGCTGGTAAATATGGCCTGTTATATGGCGTATACGGCACTTGTGAGTAGAGAACCTCTTTGCGAAGCGTTGAAAGAAACGGACATGTGGAGAGTTTACACAGAAATTGAGCTTCCTTTGATTTTTACATTGAATTCCATGGAAAAATGGGGAATCAAAGTAAAGGGAGAGGAACTGAAAAGCTACGGAGAGAGACTGAATATTCGGATCGCAGAGCTGGAACAGCTGATCTGGAAACAGGCGGGAGAGGAATTTAACATTAATTCTCCCAAACAGATGGGAATCATTCTTTTTGAAAAGCTGGGGTTAAAGGGTGGAAAGAAAACAAAAACAGGTTATTCTACAGCTGCTGATATTCTGGAGAAGCTGGCACCGGAGTACCCGATTGTGAAAGATATTCTGGAGTACAGACAGTTAACAAAACTGAAATCCACCTATGCAGATGGGCTGGAAAAGGTGATCGAAAAGGACGGAAGAATCCATTCAACCTTCAATCAGACCATTACTGCTACAGGACGTATCAGCAGTACAGAGCCTAACCTTCAGAATATTCCTGTCCGCATGGAATTGGGACGCCTGATCCGAAAGGTTTTTGTACCGGAGGAAGAGTATGTATTTCTGGATGCAGATTATTCCCAGATTGAGCTGCGTGTGCTGGCACATATGTCAGGGGATGAGAAGCTGATTCAGGCTTACCGTGAGGCACAGGATATTCACAGACTGACGGCGTCACAGGTATTTCATGTGCCTTTTGATCAGGTAACTCCTTTGCAGAGAAGAAACGCCAAGGCAGTTAATTTTGGAATTGTGTATGGAATCAGTTCCTTTGGTCTCAGCCAGGACTTAAGTATTACAAGAAAAGAAGCAGCTGATTATATTGAAAGATATTTTGAAACTTATCCTAAAATCAAGGGATTTCTGGACGAGCTGGTGGAACAGGGCAAGGAAAAGGGCTATGTGACAACCATGTTTGGAAGACGAAGACCAATTCCGGAATTGAAGTCCAGCAATTTTATGCAGCGTTCTTTTGGGGAAAGAGTTGCCATGAATTCTCCTATTCAGGGAACGGCAGCAGACATTATTAAAATTGCCATGAACCGTGTCTATAAGCGACTGAAGGAAGAGGGATTGCGTTCCCGTCTGGTATTGCAGGTTCATGATGAGCTTCTTATAGAGACTTATAAAGAGGAAATTGAACAGGTTTCTGCAATCCTGGAGGAAGAAATGAAAGGAGCTGCGAACCTGTCAGTAGAACTGGAAGTGGATATGCACCAAGGCAATAACTGGTATGAAGCGAAGTAAGAACTTTTGGGTATTGTAAGGCAGAGGAACCATTGGTGGATATCTGGTTAGGAGTATAAATGATTACAATAGGGATTACCGGCGGAGTGGGAGCCGGCAAGAGTACAGTGCTGGATTTTCTGGAACAGGAATATCAGGCATATGTGATGAAAGCAGATGAGATAGGTCATCTGGTGATGGAACCGGGACAATCCTGTTACGAACCGGTAATTGCATTATTTGGAAAACAAGTTATAAAAAATGATAAAACTATTGACCGCAGACTGGTTTCGGATGTAGTATTTTCACATCCGGACATGCTTGAGAAATTAAATCACATTATTCATCCTGCGGTGAAGGAATACATCCGCAGACAGCTTGCCCTGAAAAAGGAAGAGGGACAGAGAATCTGTGTGGTAGAAGCAGCCCTTCTTCTGGAGGATCATTATGAGGAATTTTGTGATACTGTCTGGTATATCCATACGGATTCAGAGATCCGTATCCGCAGGCTGATGGAAAGCCGGGGATATACCAGGGAGAAATCAATGAGTATTATAGCCAGTCAGGCACCGGAAGAATTTTTTAGAACGCATACAGATTATGTGGTTACAAATAATACTGATCTGGAGGACACCTGGCAACAGATCAGGGAAGGAATTAAAAAATATGAGACTTTGTAGTATTGCCAGCGGCAGCAGTGGGAACTGTATTTATGTAGGCTCTGATCAGACACATCTGCTGGTAGATGTAGGAATCAGTGGTAAGCGCGTGGAGCAGGGACTGAATGAGCTGGAGCTGACAGGAAGAGATATTGACGGTGTTCTGATTACCCATGAGCATTCGGATCATATTAAAGGACTGGGAGTGCTTGCCAGAAAGTATCAGATACCTGTTTATACCACAGGAGGTACGGTGGATGCCTTGTCCAGAATGAACCTTGGGAAAATGCCGGAAGGTATTTTTCATGAGATCAGGGAAGATGAGACATTCTCGGTGGGAGATCTGAAAATAGATCCTTTTACGATTTCTCATGATGCTGCGCAGCCGGTGGGATACCGTATAGAATGTGATGACCACTCTGTGGGAATTGCCACAGACCTTGGAAAATATAATGAATACATAATTGAGAATCTCCAGAATCTGGATGCCCTTCTTCTGGAGGCAAACCATGATATCCGTATGCTTCAGGTGGGAAAATATCCTTATTATCTGAAACAGAGGATTCTGGGAGACAGAGGACATCTTTCTAATGAAAATGCAGGCAGACTTTTATGCAGGCTTCTTCATGACAACATGAAAGCTATTTTTCTGGGACATTTAAGCAGAGAAAATAACTATGAAGAGCTGGCCTATGAGACTGTGTGCTCAGAAGTAACCTTAGGTGACAACCCTTATAAGTCCCGTGATTTTAAAATACAGGTGGCAAAGAGGGATTGCATATCAGAAGTAATTACAGTGTAGAAAGGACAAAGAACTTATGAAAAAAACAATCATTACCGTAGTAGGAAACGACACAGTGGGGATTATTGCAAAGGTTTGTACTTATCTTGCAGACAACAATGTAAATATTCTTGATATCTCCCAGACCATCGTACAGGGATACTTCAACATGATGATGGTAACAGATGCCACAAAATGTGAAAAAGATAATGGGGTTCTTGCAAAAGAACTGGAAGACCTTGGAAATCAGATCGGCGTAGTGATCCGCTGCCAGCATGAAGATATCTTCAATGTAATGCACAGAATCTGAGAAAACATACAAGGGAGAAAAATAAAATGATCAATATTTTTGAAGTAAATGAAACCAATAAAATGATCGAGCAGGAGAATCTGGATGTGCGTACCATTACAATGGGAATCAGCCTTCTGGACTGTATTGACAGTGATCTTGAGACCTTGAACAAAAAGATTTATGACAAGATCACAGCCTGCGCCAAAGATTTGGTATCTACAGGTGAGGCAATTTCCATGGAATATGGGATCCCCATCGTAAATAAAAGGATTTCCGTAACTCCCATCGCTCTGGTGGGTGGTGCTGCATGTAAGACAAAAGAAGATTTTGTGACAATTGCAGAGACTCTGGATAGGGCTGCAAAGACAGTTGGGGTCAACTTCATCGGCGGTTATTCTGCTTTGGTAAGCAAGGGAATGACTCCTGCAGAGAAACTTCTGATCGAATCTATTCCGCAGGCACTGGCAAAAACCGAGCGTGTCTGCAGTTCTGTAAATGTGGGCTCTACACGTACAGGTATTAATATGGATGCTGTCAAACTGATGGGAGAGATTGTTCTGGAAACAGCTCAGGCAAGTAAGGAACAGGATTCTCTGGGATGTGCGAAGTTGGTTGTATTCTGTAATGCACCGGATGATAATCCGTTTATGGCAGGTGCGTTCCACGGTGTGACAGAGGCAGATACGATCATCAACGTAGGTGTCAGCGGACCCGGTGTTGTTAAGACTGCTCTGGAACAGGTTAGAGGTAAGGATTTTGAGACTCTTTGCGAAATGATCAAGCGTACTGCTTTCAAGGTAACACGTGTTGGACAGTTGGTAGCCAGAGAGGCTTCCAAGCGTCTGGGTGTGAAGTTTGGTATTGTGGATCTGTCTCTGGCTCCCACTCCTGCCATCGGCGACAGTGTTGCTGAGATCCTGGAGGAGATTGGTCTGGAGCATGCAGGTGCACCGGGTACAACAGCAGCTCTTGCTCTGTTAAATGACCAGGTGAAAAAGGGCGGCGTTATGGCTTCTACTGCAGTTGGTGGTTTAAGTGGTGCATTTATTCCGGTCAGTGAGGATCAGGGTATGATCGATGCTGTAAATGCAGGGGCACTGACTCTTGAGAAGCTGGAGGCTATGACTTGTGTATGTTCTGTAGGTCTTGATATGATTGCGATTCCAGGAGATACCAAGGCTTCCACTATTGCAGGTATTATTGCAGATGAGGCAGCTATTGGTATGGTAAATCAGAAGACAACAGCTGTACGTCTGATCCCGGTTATCGGTAAGGGCGTTGGAGAGGTTGTTGAATTTGGAGGATTGCTTGGTTATGCACCGATCATGCCGGTGAATCAGTTCTCCTGTGATGCGTTTGTGCAGAGAGGCGGAAGGATTCCGGCGCCGATCCATAGCTTTAAAAACTGATAAAAAAGGCCAGAAACTTCGGAAAAGGAGTTTCTGGCTTTTTTTTGTTCAAGAGGGACGCGGGGCGGAAAATATTTTGTTGGTGTTAAGTTTATAATGATGTCAGTACATGGAGGAGCCGGGTGTTGTCCTGGGGGTGCATGATGCAGAAGCGGATGTATTCGCCTTCCAGGCATTCAAAGGAGGTGCAGTCGCGGATCATGAGGCCCTGGCGGATGCAGGTGTCGAAGATGTCCTGGGAGGTCAGGCCGGGCTTCTGGATTTTCAGGAGGAGGAAGTTGGCGTAGGTAGGGTAGGTTTTGTAGGTGGGGATTTCCTCTAATGCTTGAAGCAGGCGGGTGCGTTCTGAGAGGATGAGGTCCCGGGTCTGGCGGATGTAGGTTTTGTCCTGGAGCATCAGTTCGCCGGCCAGGGCTCCCAGACTGTTGAGGGACCATGGTACCTGTTTTTCTTTCATTTTTTTGAGAAATTCCAGGTTTCCGGTGATTCCGTAGCCCAGACGCATGCCTGGGGCTGCGTAGAATTTTGATACGCCGCGGAGTACCATCAGGTTCTGGAATTCTCTGGTGAGGCTAATGGCGGTAATTTCATTGATATCCGGGGCAAACTCTACATAAGTTTCGTCGATCATTACGAAAATGTTCCGTTCATTGCAGAAGGAAACGATTCTGCGCAGGTCGTTTACCTTAATTGCAGATGAGGTAGGATTATTTGGGTTGCAGAGGATGAGAAAATCATATTTTCCCTCCAGAGTGTGACAAAGATCATCTACGTTGAGGACAAAGTTATCCTCTTCGCGCAGATGATAATATTCCTGTGTACTTCCGGAGAAGGAGAGTTCCCTGGAGTATTCTGAATAGGTCGGACCCAGGATAAGGGTATGCTTTGGATTTCGTTCCTGTATCAGCAGTGCGATCAGTTCGCTGGAACCATTTCCCGGCAGGATGAATTCAGCAGGAATATTGCAATATTCTGAAATTGTGCTGCAAAGTGAAGTGTAATTTCTGTCAGGATAAGAAGACAGGATATCCAGACGCCCTGCAAGCTGTTCCTTTACATGCTCAGAAAGCCCCAGAGGGTTTACATTTGCCCCAAACATAATAATATCTTCTCTGCGAAGCCCGTAAATCTCGCAGACTTTCTCAATGTCACTTCCGTGAAATTCTATTTTAGCACTCATAATAAAGCCTCACAATCTGTTATAATAGTTCTGAATATGTGATATCTGAAATATAGTATATCATTTTTGTGCTTTTGTTTCCAGAAAAACAAATCATTTCTTGTCATATATTCAGACAGATGGTAAAATGAACCTATAATTATCATATTAAACCGAATTAAGTAGCGAAGCGGATGATTTTATCCGCTTGACTTGAATCAGGTATACCAATTAAGAAAGGCAGGAAAAAGCGTATGAAAAACAGATTATGGAAGATGATGATGGTAAGTGGACTGCTGGTTTCAGCAATGGCTGTATCAGGGGTCGGGCCGGCAAGTGTGCTGGCGGCAGAGGAGACAGAGGCTTCGGACGAAAGCGGGGATGATCTGCAGATTTTGTTTGATGAGGCTGTTAAGGATGCTATGATTATTGATAAGGATGAGATTCTTCCTGTGGTAAGTCTGGATGAAGGGGAACCCTATGCTGTTTATGATGATGAGGGCAGGATTCTTCTTTATACCTTCCATAAGTATCCGGACAGTTATCCGGACGGGGCTGATGTAAAACTGGAATGGGGAAATGTATGGACATTTACAGGCGGTGAGCTGGAGGAAAAATATCAGGAGAACAAGGACAGTGTGACAGACTGGCAGACCAGACTGAAGGAGCTGATCGGCCTGCGCCCTGATAATGAATCAAATTATTTTACAGCGATGTGGGTAAAACCGGAGGATGTTTTCCGGCCGGCCTATGTTTCAGATATTGGAACAGTAGAAATGACAGATTCATTTTCAGAGGATGTCAATGAGGAATATAAAGCCTGGTTTGATGATAATATTATTTCCAGTTATTTTGACGGAGCATATCCATGGACAAGACTGGGATATACCTACGATTGGGCAGATAATGGACAGGAATATGGATTGTCAGAGTTTATCGTTAAAAAGGACAGCAATATAAAAGTGGCATATACGGTTGAACTGGACGAGATGCTGAAGAAGCTGGAAAATGATTCCTGGAATCCTCAGGCAGAAAATTCAAAAAACTCTTGACATATCTGCATTACCGTGGTAAAGTAAACACATCAAAACCGATGAGAAAGAAGAGTAAGCAACCAAGGATCATTACAGAGAGTAGCAGATGGTGGGAAGCTGCATGAGACTGATTGTTGAATGGCCTTTCGAGGGCGGTCCGAAATCTTAATAAGCGTGAGAGTAGGCACCGACGGGAACCGAACCCGTTATAAATCAGGAGTGT
>OGCQ01001731.1_pt1 | contig 25027 bp, 15 predicted proteins | sample 1570161 | NCBI WGS metagenome assembly OGCQ01 (sample SAMEA4384402, study PRJEB24528) | human gut metagenome
GTACTAAACTTATACTTACTCCTGCTAATATTAACAAAACTACTATTGTTACAACTAAAGCAATAAGCGTAATTCCTTTTTCTTGTTTGATTTTTAATTTTGTTTTCATTTTTAGTTTTCCCCCTTTTTTCTCTTCTTTTGCGTTTTGCGTTTCAAATACTTTTGTTTACAACACTATCTTAGCATACCAATTTTTTATTTTCAACTTTTTTTTATTTATTTTTACCTATATTTTTAATTTATTTTTACCATTGATTAATTTTAAATAAAACAAAGTCTACATATAATTTTATTTTTTCTTCGCGTAAAAATATCAAGGTTGAAATTGTTAAAAAGATAAAAACATATTTAAGAAAAATCTAATAGCATATTTTATAAAACTTGTATAAAATTGTTGTAATGTTGAAATTTTCTGCAAGTACTTAAGTCTAAATAACTTAGTCGTACATCATTAACAGTTTGAATATTTTAAAAGCTCATAACATAACAAGCCTCAAGTAAATCCTATAAATAGGAAATACTTGAGGCTTATTTATTATTTTCATTTTTTCAATTCTTTGGAAATTATTTGCTAATTTATATTAGATTTTCTTTTATGTGTTACTATCCTGATATCCCCATATTATATTACATGAGCTTTTGATATAACCTCCCTGAAAAGCAGCCCATTCATAATTCCAATATTTATTCCAATTTTCTCCTGCTTCAGTCGCTTTGCACTTTATTGTTTGTTTACTAATCCAGCCGCCAAAAGCACCTGAATTTATTGTTTCTACACTTTTGGGTATTATAATTTCAGATAAACTACTTGCATCTTCAAAAGCACTAGAACCAATTTTTTCAAGCCCTTCTGGTAAATTTATCTGTTGCAAATTGGTACAAAATTCAAAGCAATAGTTTCCAATTTCCTTAAGCCCTTCTGGTAAATTTACCTGTTGTAAGTTTCTGCACTCATAAAAGCAGTTATCTCCAATTTTCTTAACACCTTCTGGAATTGTTATACTTTTTATTCTACTATTATAATAAAAACAGTCATTTCCTATTTCATTAACTGATTTTGGAATTTCAACATTAAAAAAATCACCACTACACTTTATTAATTTTTTTACTCCATCACGAATTATTAGAGTTTCACAATTCAATGCCTTCCTCTCAAGCCCATCTGATGACTCAACTATTTTTCCTATTTTTACAGTTTTTATTCCATCAAAAGCACTTCCTCCTATTTTAGAAACACTATCAGGTATTTCAATGTCGTTTAAATTTTTACATCCCGAAAATGCCCCGGCACCAATTTCTACTATATTATCTGGTATTTCAATATCGTTTAAATTTTCACATCCACAAAATGCCCCGGAACCAATCACTGTTATATTTTTAGGTATTTCAATGTAATTTAGTTTTCCACAATAATAAAATGCACTATCTTCAATCTTACTTAAACTTTTGGATAGTTCAACTCTTTCTAAACTTGAAAAAATAAATCCATATTGGTGCAAGCTATTTTTTGAACTTCCCGAAAATGCCCCATAGCCTAATTCCTTAATAGTATCAGGCATTTCTACCTTTAAAATATTTTTTGTATAGCTTCTTACTGTTGGTTCATTATCGCCAGTGTCCTTATAAATGTCTGAACTATATCTTGGCTCAAGTTTTGTACATCTACTTGGGAATCTTAATACTGTATAATTATCTACATTCTTTTTATATCCAATAATCACACCATAATCAGCATTATTTGGATCATCACTTTTCCATATAAATATATCCTCTGGTGCCGCTTTTTTATCCCATTCAGTAGCATCAAATTTTTTTTCTGAGTCAGATACATTTAAATCTTCATCTACAAAAAACTCATATTTTTTATGAATTATTTTAAATCCATCTCCGCTAATTGAAACTGAAGAATCTGCTGAAATTTTTCTTAATTCATCTTCCAATATTTTTCTTCTGTCTTCTTGTGTTAATGTTGAAGTTGCATCTTCTATTTGCAAATAATTTATAGCCAGATTAACTTCATCTTGTGCTTGTCCTCTTTCAGTTGAATTCTTAGAATCTTTTGCTTTACTTATTACACCATTATTGTTTAGTACTAAACTTATACTTACTCCTGCTAATATTAACAAAACAACTATCGTGATAACTAAAGCAATAAGCGTAATTCCTTCTTCTTGTTTGTTTTTTAATTTTGTTTTCATTTTTTAGTTTTCCCCCTTTTTTTCTTCTTTTGCGTTTCCAATACTTTTGTTTACAGTCATATATTAGCATAACATTATTCTTATTTCAAGGCTTTAATTTAATTTTTGCAACATTGATTAATTTTAAATAAAACAAAGTATACATATAATTTTATTTTTTCTTCACGTAAAAATATCAAGGTTGAAATTGTTAAAAAGATAAAAACATATTTAAGAAAAATCTAATAGAATATTTTATAAAACTTGTATAAAATTGTTGTAATGTTGAATTTTTCTGCAAGTACTTAAATCCTATAACTAGGAAATACTTGAGGCTTATTTATTATCTTCATTTTTTCAATTCTTTGTAAATTATTTGCTAATTTATATTAGATTTTCTTTTATGTGTTACTATCCTGATATCCCCATATTATCTTACAAGAGCTTTCTTTGATACCACCCGAATAGCTATAATTCCAATATTTATTCCAATTTTCTCCTGCCTCAGTCGCCTTGCACTTTATTGTTTGACTTGCTGTCCAGTCAGCAAAAGCCCATGAGTCTATTGTTTTTACACTTTCTGGTATTATGATTTCAGATAAACTAGTTGTATTATCAAAAGCTTCATATCCAATTTTTTCAAGTCCATCTGGCAAATTTATCTGTTGCAAATTTGAACAATATGAAAAACATAAATCTCCAATTTCCTTAAGCCCTTCTGGTAAATTTACCTGTTGTAAGTTTCTGCACTCATAAAAGCAGTTATCTCCAATTTTCTTAACACCTTCTGGTAAATTTATCTGTTGCAAGTTTGTACAATTTGAAAAACTAAAATTTCCAATTGTCTCAACATTTTTTGGAATTGTTATACTTTCTAGTTTTTTACATTCTCTAAAAGCATAAGAGCCAATTTCTGTTACATTTTCAGGTATTTCAATGTATTTTAAATTTCCACAATAGTCAAATGCAGAATCTTCAATCTTACTTAAACTTTTTGGTAACTTAACTCTTTCTAGACTTGTACCCGAAAAAGCACTTTTACCAATTTTCTCAAGGCCTTCTGGTAAATTTATCTGTTGCAAGTTTGTGCAATCGCTAAAACAACCAGCACCAATTTCCTTAACACCTGCCGGAATTGTTATACTTTCTATTGCTTTCCACCCTGAAAAAGCATAAGAGCCAATTTTGGTTATATTGTCAGGTATTTCAATGTTCAATTTTCCACATCCTGAAAACGCACCATCACCAATTTCTGTTATATTGTCAGGTATTTCAATGTATTTTAAATTATTACAGCCATTAAATGCATAATTATCAATCTTACTTAAACTTTTTGATAATTCAACTCTTTCTAGGCTGGAAAAGTTAAATGCTCCCGAAAAACTTACTCCAAATGCATTCACTCCTAATTCCTTAACCGTATCAGGTAATTCCACCTTCAAAATATTATTAGTATTACTTCTTCTTATTGTTGTAGCATCATCATCAGTGTCATGATAAATGACTGAATTCGGATCGTTAGTAACCTTCGTACATCTACTTGGGAATCTTAATACTGTGTAATTATCTACATTCTTTGTATATCCAATAATCACACCATAATCAGCATTATTTGGATCATCACTTTTCCATATAAATATATCCTCTGGTGCCGCTTTTTTATCCCATTCAGTAGCATCAAATTTTTTTTCTGAGTCAGATACATTTAAATCTTCATCTACAAAAAACTCATATTTTTTATGAATTATTTTAAATCCATCTCCGCTAATTGAAACTGAAGAATCTGCTGAAATTTTTCTTAATTCATCTTCCAATATTTTTCTTCTGTCTTCTTGTGTTAATGTTGAAGTTGCATCTTCTATTTGCAAATAATTTATAGCCAGATTAACTTCATCTTGTGCTTGTCCTCTTTCAGTTGAATTCTTAGAATCTTTTGCTTTACTTATTACACCATTGTTATTTAGCACTAAACTTATACTTACTCCTGCTAATATTAGCAGAACTACTATTGTTACAACTAAAGCAATAAGCGTAATTCCTTCTTCTTGTTTGATTTTTAATTTTGTTTTCATTTTTTAGTTTCCTCCCTTTTTTCTTCTTTTGCGTTTCCAAAACTTTTATTTACAGTCTTATATTAGCATAACATTATTTTTATTTCAAGGCTTTTTACAAAATAAAATTATTTAAAATAAATAGCTTTTAGTCAGAAAATAGAATTTAGCTTTTCCAAATAGAATTTACTTTTTCAATTGACCTTTAAAATAAAGCATACCCATAATTTTATTTTTTCACTTATCTTTTTTCATTTTTTATAAACTTTATATTTTTCCATTGTTAAAAATATTTTTTTATGATAGTATATAAAAATAAAGGGGGTGAAATTATTAAAAAGATAAAAAACATATCTAAGAAAGATCTAATAGAATATTTTATAATACTTGTAGCAACATTGTTACTATGTCAAAACTTTCTACAAATGCATTTTTCATCTGATACTTATGTACTCTATGACCTTGGATATATGGCATATCCTCAAAAATACTTTTTGCTAGATGGACGACTTATATCTACAGTAGTATGTTTTATTGCCGGAATACTTCATATTCCAATAAATGCATATATAATAGGAATGGATTTTATCGGAATTATATTTGTAGGAACAGCAATATTTACAATATCAAAAGTTTTCGAAAAATTAATAAATCCTAAAAGTCCTATATTAAAAGTATCAATTGTGTTGGCAAGTTTTATATTAATATTAAATCAATTTACTCTTGAATACTTATTATTCCCTGAATCGGCAGTAATGTGTTTCGGACTATTTTTAAATGTATTAGCAGTAAAAATAATGATAGACAATCCCCGCCATAAATACATAAAAATATTCATATTGCTTTTTTTGGCAGGAATATCTTATCAGGGATTACTAAATATATTTCCATTACTTGCAATGATTACTTATTTAGTAAAAGAAATTACTGAAGACAAACCATATAAGGAAAAAGAAAAAGCATTCTTTGTGGAGATGATAAAGCTTGCTGCAATAGTAATTCTAGTGTTACTAATTTGTATGGGAATAGTAAAAATAGGAACAACATTGCTAAATAGTAAACAAGATAGAAGAATGCATTTAATAAGCTTTGAAGCAATACTACTAAGGGGTAAAACAGTTGGCGGATATTTAAATGAACTTTGGAATGAATGTATGGCAATGTTGCCAAAACACACAAACACAATAGTATTAATTTTAAGTTTTATATTACTAATAATTTCAAAAATGAAAAAAGAATATATTATGCAATATTTATTAATTGTATTTATAACTTTATCAATCTGTATAGTACCAATGTTTATATTTAATACTGGAGTATGTGGAAGAGTAAATGTTCCATTAATGATGTTATGGGGTAGTTCTATAATTATATTATTAGCACAAGCAAGTATTTCTCCAAAGAAAAAATTAAATAATATAATTTATACTTTTACAATTATCTCTTGCATAATAAATAGCATTTTCATTATGCAAAATATAACAGAACATATAGCCGCAAATAGAGTAGATGAAAATACCGGAAAAACCATAAGTTACTTATTAAACAAATACGAATCAGAAACTGGAAAAACTATCACAAAATTCTCGTTTAAATACGATAAAAGTCCACAGCAGTATGCCGTTGGAATAAGACCAATGCAATCATTAACAGAAAGAAAATTTGCCTGTTCATGGTGTATTCGACAAGCAGTAAATTATTATTGCAATAAGAACTTAAAGCAAGTTGGAATGCCTGCAAGAATAGTGGAAAAATTTAAAAATATAGATTACGAAGAGTTTTCTGAAGAGCAAATAATATTTGATGATGATACGCTTTATATGTTGATATATTAAGTTTCTTAAAAGCTGCTCTTCCAAATGCAAAAAATAAACCACTTAGTCGTACATCATTAACAGTTTGAATATTTTAAAAGCTCATAACATAACAAGGCCTCAAGTAAATCCTATAACTAGGAAATGCTTGAGGCTTATTTATTATTTTCATTTTTTAGTCTTTATATATTATTTTATAATTAAATATTTAGAATCTTTTAATTTACTTCTTATGTGTTGTTATCCTGATATCCCCATATTATATTTGCACTGATTTTCGTTGCATTAGAAGCTGTATAAGCATAATTATAATTCCAATATTTATCCCAATTATCTCCTGCTTTAGTTGCCTTACACTTTATTGTTTGTTTCTCCGTCCAATCATCAAAAGCATATTCACCTATTGTTTTTACACTTTCTGGTATTATAATTTCAGATAAATTATTTGTACTCTCAAAAGCAGATCTTCCAATCGACTCAAGTCCTTCTGGCAAATTTATCTGTTGCAAGCTTGTACAATATTCAAAACAGATATCTCCAATTTTTTTTAGTCCTTCTGGTAAATTTATCTTTTGCAAGTTTTTGCAAGCAAAAAAAGCCCATGAATCAATTGTCTCAAGTCCTTCTGGTAAATTTATCTGTTGTAAGTTTGTGCAATTTTCAAAGCATCCATTTCCAATTTTCTTAACACCTTCTGGAATTGTTATACTTTCTAGTGCTCCACATCCAGAAAAGGCATCCCTACCAATTTCTGTTATATTGTCAGGCATTTTAACGTATTTTAGGTTATTACATAACTTAAATGTAGAATCTTCAATCTTACTTATATTTTTGGATAGTTCAATTTTTTCTAAACTCGAGAAGTTAAATGATCCATATTCGCAGTCACCGCTAAATGCCTCCTCTCCTAATTCCTTAACCGTATCAGGTAATTCCACCTTCAAAATATTTTTAGTATAGCTTCTTATTGTTTTTGCATCATCCTCAGTATAATCATAAACGCCTGAAGTATATATATCCCTTTTGCTAGTAACCTTCGTGCATCTACTTGGAAATCTTAATATTGTGTAATTATCCACATTCTTTTTATATCCAATAACAACTCCATAATCAGCATTATTTGGATCATCACTTTTCCATACAAATATATCCTCTGGTGCCGCTTTTTTATCCCATTCACTAGCATTAAATTCTTTTTCTGAGTCAGATACATTTAAATCTTCATCCACAAAAAACTCATATTTTTTATGAATTATTTTAAATCCATCTCCACTAATTGTAACTGAAGAATCTGCTGAAATTTTTCTTAATTCATCTTCCAATATTTTTCTTCTTTCTTCTTGTGTTAATGTTGAAGTTGCATCTTCTATTTGTAAATAATTTACAGCCAGATTAACTTCATCTTGTGCTTGTCCTTTTTCAGTTGAATTCTTAGCATCTTTTGCTTTACTTATTACTCCATTATTGTTTAGTACTAAACTTATACTTACTCCTGCTAATATTAGCAGAACTACTATTGTTACAACTAAAGCAATAAGCGTAATTCCTTTTTCTTGTTTGATTTTTAATTTTGTTTTCATTTTTTAGTTTTCCCCCTTTTTTCTCTTCTTTTGCGTTTTAAATACTTTTGTTTACAGTCTTATATTAGCATAACATTATTTTTATTTCAATGCTTTTTACAATATTAATTTTTCAAAATAAAAAATTCTACTGCATTAATTCATAAAAAAGATACGTAAAGTGCTTATATTTCAAGCAAAACGTATCTTTTTATTTTGGTTGGGCTGGCTAGATTCGAACTAGCGCATGCATGAGTCAAAGTCATGTGCCTTACCGCTTGGCTACAGCCCAATGTATTTATATTATATTAAGTGGGGTGGAGTGTGGGACTCGAACCCACGGTCTCCAGTGCCACAAACTGGCGCGTTAACCAACTACGCTAAATCCACCATACAAATAATGCATTTGTTATTAACTAAATGCATTATTTATTTTACACCACTAAATATAGTTTTGTCAACTAAAAAATCAAAATTTGTTAAAATTATGTTTTATGTCTATTTAGTTATTTTATTCTTACTAGTAAATTTATATTTTATTGCTCTTCTACTGCCCATATTACCAGTCTTGCTTTAGAGTTGTCTGTACATGTTGATAAAGATATTTCTCTCTTTCCTGCTGTATCTCTAACCATGTAGTCTCCATCATCAGGGCTTGTCTCATAGATATTGTAGATATTATATTTTAATCTTGTTCCTGAATTGTCTGTAATATATACCTTATCTCCTAGTTTTAGCTTTTTATTGCTTCCGAAGAAAGATCCATTTCTATAGTTGTGACCTACTATTACAGTATTACCAATTTGGTTTGGTCCAGGTCCATAAGATACTGCAACTCCCTGTTCTATTGATGTTGCAGTTGCTTTTTCAAATATGAAATATTTGATATTTATTACAGGTATTTCTATTTTTCCTACAACATTGTATCCTTTATATGTTACCTTGTTTGATGAACTATTATCTGAATCGTTTGACGAATCCGGTATTTCTTCGTTTAATACTGGTATTTCTGTATTAGTTTCGTTGTCTGTTGTATTGTTAGTATGCTCAGAATTTATTAAATTATCATAATTATCTAATGCTTCTGCAATGTCTCTTTTTGATTTAGAACCACTTATAACGTCATATCCTAAAAAGATTAGTAGTCCTACTACTATAATAACAACAACTATTAATAATGCTGTTAATAATTTTCCATATTTTCCTTCCATCTCTTGTTCCTCCTAAATTACACATTCTTATACATATTATAACATAAATAAATTTCATTGACTATATTTTTACAAAAAAAAATGGGAGAAACCTTTCAGTTTCTCATGCAATTTGCATTTATTTTTATAGTACTACATTGTATCTTCACTTGATAAATACTTTCAGTTATCTCCCAAATCTTTTAGGTAAGAAAATTAGCAACATCCACATCCGTTGTTATTTCCACAACAGCAGCAAAGTATTATTAATACTATGAATATCCAAATACAGCTATTTCCTCCGAATCCGCATCCGCAATTGTTTGAACAGCATCTATTATCTTGCATGAAAGTCACCTCCTTAAATAAGTATTTTGTGTCAACTTATGTTAAAAGTTTTCTTAGTTACAGCAAGCTCTGTTACCGCATCCGCAGCAGAATAGTAATAAGAACAAAATTATAAACCAAAGAAGTTCACTACTACAGCAATTTCCCATAATTACAACCTCCTTATATAAAGAATTTATTAATTCTTTAGTTATGTTATATATTATTCAAATTAAAAATAAGTGTTACAACTCAAAAAAAAATTATAAAGTCACTTTATTTTCACTTTTTTTATTTTTTCTATGTTATAATATATTTGTAAGTAAATTTAAGCTTATGTTTTACTAAAGATTCAAATAATATCTTTAAATAGATGTAGAAACTGTTACTAGATAATGTTTTAAGAACATTTACAATCATTATATCGTAACGTAGAAATGGAGATTTTATGAAATTTATAAGAAGATTACTATTATTCATTCTAATTATTCTCGTTGTTGTTGGTGGGGTTTTTTACACGAATGGAAAAAAACTATATGATGAAAAGCTATCTCAAGTTTCTTTGAGTGATAAGGTTAATTCATTAAAGCAAAGCGAAGATTTTGTTTATTTAAAGGATTTACCAAAACAATATATAAATGCAGTTGTAGCAGTTGAGGATCACAGGTATTATAATCATGGTGCCATAGACCCAATTGCCTTATTGAGAGCTACTTTTAGCAATTTGAAACAGAAGGAATTTAAAGAAGGCGGAAGCACAATAACACAGCAAACTGCAAAAAATTTATATTTTATTTCTGAAGATGATGTTGTAAGTAGAAAGTCTGCTGAAGCAATATTGAGTTTTACTTTGGAAAAAGAATTTTCGAAAGATGAAATCCTTGAATTATATGTAAATACTATTTATTTTGGAAATGGATACTATGGCATTAAAGAGGCCTGCAATGGTTACCTAAATAAAGAACCAAAAGATATGACTTTGTATGAATGTACCATGTTAGCAGGAATTCCAAATGCCCCAAGTGTATATGCTCCAACTGTTAATTTTGAGCTAACTAAGAAAAGGCAGAAAAAAGTTGTTTCTTCTATGCAAGAATATGGTTATCTAACTTCTGAGGAAGCATCTGCTTTAGAAAATGAAATAGACAATTCTACACTTGAGGATTTGAAAAAATAGATTATCGTTGATACTGTCGCAAAATTCCTATAGTTTTTTATTAGCAATTTCTCTAGCTAATATAATTTAGGCAACAAAAAAACTCAGATGTTTTATTTCATCTGAGTTTTTTCTATAATAAATCCTGTAGTGTTGTGCTATCCACATAGCTTTCTATTGCTTTATCAAGTCCTTGCCAAAATTCAAAAGTCTTGCATTTATCTTTTCTAACACAGTTTTCAGTTACGCAACCGGTTGGAGCTAAGTCACCTTCGGCAGCTCTTAATATATCTCCAACTTTATACTCTTTAGGTTCTTTTACAAGTTTGTAACCACCATTATTTCCTCTGTTGCTTTGAACAAATCCCGCTTTGTTTAACATTGCAACAATTTTTTCAAGATATTTTACCGAAATTTGCTGTCTTTCCGCAATATCTTTTAATGGTATGTACTCATTGTTGCTGTTTCCGGCAAGCTCTATCATTACTACAAGAGCATACCTTCCCTTTGTTGAAATTTTCATATATATAATCTCTTTCCTTCCCTGGCTTGATATTTTTAAATCAAGTCGTCAAATGCTTTTAAATCTACGTATTTAATATTTGGCTTCTTTTCCTCATTTTCTATATATACAATATTACCTTCTAAATATTGTTCTATATCAATGCGTTTTCCTTTTAAATATAATATTCCGCTTGCATATTCTTCAATATTTTTGTATGTATCATACTTATTACACATTTCTAATTTTTTATCTAATTCAATATTTCCAGCATCCTTAACCATGTTTCTTTTCAAGAAATATGTTGTAAAAACATTCATTATGCTTTGGCTTTTATATTTTATGTATGACTTTATTTTATCTTCTGAAATCGAATATGTTTTTCCATGCCAGAATATCTTTCTCTTCGAATTCAATCCATTGAAGTAGTCAAAAAAGTATTGCGAAAATACAGAAATAATTTCATCGTTTTTGTAATTTTGGCTACTATTTATTTTCCTTATAATTGATTCGGCGCTATTGAAAATAAAGCTGATTTCGTCAACACCAAATATTGCAAGACAGTTGTATTCTTCTGAAAAATGTTTTGCAGTCTGTTCCATCATGTCTACAAATCCACCTTCTGATGGATCTATTAAACTAAACTCCTTACTGGCAGTTACATTTTTCCCGTCTAAATCGATTACGAGTGGCTTGCTTGGGCTAACCCTCATGCTGTATTTTTTTCTAATACTTCCAAAATAATCGTTCCAAATATTTCTTTTCTTCCCCATAAACTTCTACTTTCATTACTACTTTTATTATTATTTATTAATATTTAAATTTAATAGGTTAAATTCATCATTTAACCTATTTTATGCAATATACTAATTAATTAGTTCTATAATAACTTTCGTGGATTAAACGTTCCAATACTTAAATATTGCACGTATTTATTATATTACAAATTTCAAAATTTTTCAACTTTTAATTTTTTATATCCTTGGACTAATTTTCTGAAATTTCTTGACACCATTTTTTACATAATATTAATTGTCTATTCTATCCAAATTTTATACTAACTTGTTTTTATGTCTCTCACATTCTATTTATCATTTTTTAAATAATTTACATGTAAATATTTATGTGCTATTTCACTTCCTGGTCTTTCTAAAAATTCTTTATAAACTTTTTTTATAGTTGGGCTCTCATGTGCTTTTCTTGTAATGCTTTTTTCATCTATAGAATATAAACAGTCAGCTCTTAGTTTTCTTACATCAACTTTTTCTTTAATTTCTGGAGCTGGGATTGGCTGTCCTCCGCCCATTATGCATCCTCCAGGGCATGTCATAACTTCTACAAAATGATAATCTGTATTTCCATTCTTTATTTCTTCCATTATTGTTTTTGCATTGTTTATTCCTGAAGCAACTACTACATTGATTGTTTTGCCACAAATTGTTACTGAAGCCTTTTTTATTCCCTGCTCTCCTCTAACTGCTTCATATTCAAAGTTTGGTAAGTCTTTTCCTTCCACCATATCAGTTGCAGTTCTAAGTGCAGCTTCCATTACTCCTCCTGTAGTTCCAAATATTGCCCCTGCTCCTGAAGCTTCTCCCATTGGATTGTCAAAATCAGAATCCTCTAGTTTTTCAAAATCAATATTTTCTTGTTTGATCATTGTTGCAAGGTCTCTTGTTGTAATTACTGCATCTACATCTTTTATTCCATCTACTTGCATTTCTGGTCTATTAATTTCAAATTTCTTTGCGACGCAAGGCATTACAGAAACTAAGAATATTTTGCTTGGTTCTAAATTCATTTTTCTTGCAAAATAAGATTTTACAATGGCTCCAAGCATTTGATGCGGAGATTTACAACTAGATAGGTTTTTTAATAATTCGGGATAGTTCATTTCTGCAAATCTTACCCAAGCAGGGCAACAAGATGTTATAATAGGAAGATTTTCTCCATCTTCAACTCTATCTAGAAATTCATTTGCTTCTTCCATTATGGTAAAGTCTGCTCCTGTATTTGTGTCAAACACACTATCAAAACCAATTTTCTTGAGTGCTGTTACCATTTTTCCTTTTACATTTGTTCCTATCGGCATTCCAAATTCTTCCCCTAATGCTGTTCGTATTGATGGGGCTGTTTGTACTACTGTGTACGTTTCTTTATCGTTTATTTTTTCGATTATTTCAGTAATCGGATCTTTTATTGTTTCTTCTTTACAGTCCTGTGTGCAGGTTCCGCATTTTACAAAGTCTTTACAATTTTTCTCCATTCTTTTCTCCTCTTTTGAATTTTATTTAACTCTATACTTGTTATACTTTTCGCATAAGTTCATATTTGATAATAGAAAAACCGTAGTATCTATTATTTCAAGATACTACGGTTTCTTTGTTTGGTGGACAGGGATGGATTCGAACCATCGTACCCTTTCGAGAACAGATTTCTTACTACTATAGTTTTCACTACCATTATATATGTTTGTAGTCTGGACTTTCTCTTTATCTTATTAAGATACCTGGTATAAAGTCTCTACACTCAGAAATTGCTTTCTTAGCTCGGGATTGTCATCAGCATTACCTGTTAAGAGTTCCCCGAATTAGCCAGATGTTCATCTCACAATTACTTGTGAGAGCTGCAAATTTAGGTTTTTGAAACCAAAGACCACAGTCTGCCGCCTTTAGCCACTCGGCCACCTGTCCAAAGCTGTTGTTATTTTATATTTCTATAAAATAATGGTGCACCTTCAAGGATTCGAACCTTGGACCCACCGGTTATGAGCCGGTTGCTCTGACCAACTGAGCTAAAGGTGCATCTCTCAACGCATTTACAAGTATATATTATTTTTTTTAATCTGTCAATACATTTATTAAATTTTTTTATGATTTTTTACTAATTTTTTATTTTTCTTTACAATTTAATTTAGTTCTATTTTTTTATTTCACAGATTGTGTCGTAGTTTTTTACATCTACAACTTTACATTCTATATACTTTCCAATAAGCTCTCTTTCATTTGCTTCATTATTGTTCTTTATATATGCAATTCCATCTATTTCTGGAACATCCATGTAGCTTCTTCCTACATAATATTTCTTGTCCGGAGTAATTCCTTCTATTAGTATCTCTATTTCTTTACCAATTAATTTTTTCTCATTTTCCTTCAATATTTCCTGTTGTAACTTCATTATTTTGTTGTATCTTGATTTTTTTGTCATTGGGTGAATTTGCTCTTTTAACCTTGCGGCTGGAGTTCCATCCTCTTTCGAGTATGAAAATGCCCCAAGCTTTTCAAATTTTGCAACTTTTATGAATTCATATAGCTTCTGAAAGTCTTCCTCTGTTTCTCCAGGGAATCCAACCATTACAGTCGTTCTTATTACTACTCCAGGAATATTGTCTCTTAATTTTTTTATTGTATTTTTTATGTTCTGTCCTGTTGTTTGTCTATTCATTCTTTTTAGAACTCTGTCTGAAATGTGTTGTATTGGAATATCAAAGTACTTACATATTTTTTCATTTTCTTTTACTACTTTTATTAACTCATCTGTTATATCTTCTGGATATGTGTATAAAAATCTTATCCATTTTAGATTTTCTATTTTACAAAGTCTCTGTAATAATTCTGCAAGCATTGGTTTTCCATATACGTCTATTCCATATTTAGATGTATCTTGTGCAATTAAAATTATTTCTCTTCTTCCAGATTCAACAATTTTTCTTGTTTCCTCTTCTATTTCTTCCATTTTTCTGCTTACATATTTTCCTCTAATGTATGGTATTGCACAATATGTACACCTGTTGTCACAACCTTCTGCAATTCTTACATAAGCATAGTTTTCTCCTGTTGTTACAACTCTATTCATGAAGTCCATTTCAGTATTTTTTACTTTTTCTTTTACATCAGCTTTGTTACCTGTTTTTTCGTTATATATTTCTTCTAATACTTTTGCAAATATTTCTGCAGATTTTCCTTTTTCTTCTGCATAGTCACTGTATTTCAAGAATATGTCTACCTCTGGCATTGCTTTTTCTAATTCTTCTTTGTAACGTTGTACCAAGCATCCTGTTGCTACTAATATTTTGCATTTTCCTGTCTTTTTATACTCTGCCATTTCTAGTATTGTGTTTATTGCTTCTTGTTTGGCTGATTCAATAAATCCACAGGTGTTTATTACTATTACGTCCGCTTCTGCTGGATCATTCACGATATTAAAATTGTTATTTTTAAATATTCCAATCATCATTTCTGTGTCTACTAAATTTTTGCTACACCCTAGTGATACAAATCCTACATTCATTTTTTATTTCCTTTCTTGCCTTAATCCTCTAAAATCTAATTTTCATTTACTATCTTTTGTAGCTCATCTAGTTTCTTTATTATCTCATCATATTTTTTCCTTGAAATTTTGCTTGTGTCTCCATTTGCATAGTCTTTTGCTAATTGTTTCATATCTGTTAATTCAAATCTTTTTTCAGACTTTATTCCATTGTCTAATACATAGATTGGTGTGTAATCAACCTTTTGTAATACTGCTTTTTCTTGATCTTCTGATTTTGCAATTTGAATGTTTAAAATTAATTCCACATCTGCATTCTCATATTTCAAGCTTGAGATGTAATTTCCTAAAGAGTATGCTACTAATATATTTTTTCCTTCTGCATTCTGTATTATTTTCATTGGCTCTACAACTGATGGGTGCGAACCTAGTATCATGTCTACATCATTGTTTACCAAGAAGCCCGTAATATTGTTTTGATAGTCTGTAATAGTTGAACTGTTTACATCTCCCCAATGCATTATTACAATTATGTAGTTTGAATTTTCTTTTGCATATTGAATGTCTTTCAAAGCTAGTTCTTCTGAAAAGATATTTACTTTTGACTTTTCTTCTTCACTTATTTCATTTTCATTGCTAAGTCCATAAGTATATGATAAAAATGCGATTTTTATTCCATTTACTTCTTTTATGTTGCCTGTAAATTCACTATTTTCATTTTCTTCGTTGTTTTGTATTCCTGTAATGCTCATTCCTTTTTCGTGAATTTTTGATATTGTCTGGTTTAGTCCATCTTCTCCATAGTCAAGTACATGGTTATGTGCAAGTGATACCAAACTTATTCCTGAATTTTTCACAGCTGTTAGAAATTCAGTTGGTGTATTGTACTTTCCTACTCCCGAATATCTATTGCTTGTAAAGTTTGTCTCAAGTGTTCCGATTGCAATATCCGATTTTTTTACATATTTAGTTATGTTGTCGAACATGTATGAAAAATCATAAGAGTCTTCATTTTGTGCGTCTTGTATCATATCCATCTGGCATAATATATCTCCAACTGCAGAAATTTTTGCAGTAGAAGTTTTCTTAATCCCATCTTTTTTTGTGTTTGTTTCTTTTATTTCAGTCTCCATAGCTGTAAATATTTCACCAGTTTGCTTATCTAACTCTCTTGCCTGCTCTGCAAGTTCTTTTTTATCAAAATAATTTCTAATTTTAATACTTCCAAACAATATTATTATTGCAACTAATAATATTGATGAAATTCTTATAAAATTCTTATTTGTTATTGTTTCTAATATTACATTTTTTCTTCTCGTATTTCTTCTATTTCTCATGTTTGTTTCTCCTCGTTACTATATTACCACAACTCGAGTTTTCTGTCTAGGCTTCAACCTTGATTTTACATAATATTTATGCTATAATTACATGTAACCCTTTTATAGGGATTATATTTAGGAGGTTTTAAACATGAATGTAGACAACGATTCCGCCATGCAAAAATTGGAACGTCCAATAACCTTTGAGATGGCAGATGACTTACAGCCAGCAGAGATGGTTTCCAGCAAAGGATTGCGGTTTTCCATCACAAATCTTTTGAATAATTCCTATCAGGAGAATCTTTTGTCTGAAGGTGACATTTCTGGACTCTTAATCAAGAGTGTAAGTTATGCAATGGATAAAAGGTTCGTTTCTGAAAAAGATTATTTGAATTCTGACAAAGTATTGTCGATTGCTCAATCACAGGCTTGCACAAGCAATATGCTTTTTGCACTGTATAATTCCCTTGTACTTCTCTACAGGGAACCGTCCATAGGTTTTAATGAACTTGCGTCGCTAATTTCAAACTACAACAGTAATGTTGAACTTGAAAATATTTTGGAATCTCGCAATGTTCTGAAGCCATACTGTTTCATGGATGATTTTCTCGTGAAGTTCCATGAGAACCCCTTCGTCTTTCCTTTCTGGAGTACTAGATATGACTCGATTTACAGCATATTCAGGTCTCTTCTAAGGAACCATCCTGTACTTGTACGGGTAAATGGAAAAATCTATTTTAATAACGACAACAAAAAAGCTGAGCACTATGTTGTTCTGGTTGGACTTCGTTATGGAAAGGCACTTACCATAGACAGCAGTGTTGATGGTTTCATCCACTACTGCCCTCTCGGAACATTCCTTTACTCCATGGCATCTGATTTCTTTGCCACCGTCTGTGCTTGGGACTTGAGCCTACTCTTGTAAGAAGCCCCAACCCCCAGAGACCGCAATGGTCCCTGGGGGTTGTATTTTATAACTTTTATTCTTTTTTATTTGAATTTTTTCATCAAACCTATCGTTATAAAGTTTCAGTACTTAGTTCTTAGTTTTTTATTTATAATTACACTACAAATTTACCATTCTATTTTTTCTATTGGCGTTGGATTTTGATTAATTATAATGTCTTCCGATTTTCCATTTTTGAAGTGTATTATTTTATCTGCCATTGGAGCTATTGCGCTATTGTGCGTTATTATGATTACTGTCATATTTTCTTTTCTGCAGGTATCTTGCAAAAGTTTTAAAATCTGCTTTCCTGTGTTATAGTCTAAAGCTCCAGTTGGTTCGTCACAAAGAAGTATTTTGGGATTTTTAGCAATGGCTCTTGCTATTGCAACTCTTTGCTGTTCGCCTCCAGATAGTTGAGATGGAAAGTTATTTTTTCTTTCTTGTAGTCCAACTTTCTCCATTACTTTTTCTGGACTTAATGGATGTTTGCAGATTTGAGTTGCAAGTTCTACATTCTCAATTGCAGTTAAATTTTGAACCAAATTATAAAACTGGAATACAAACCCAATATCTTCTCTTCTATATTTTGTAAGTTGCTTTTCGTTGTAATTATTAACGTGTCTTCCGTCAATCACAACATCTCCAGAAGTTACACTATCCATTCCGCCGAGAACATTTAGGGCAGTAGTTTTTCCTGCCCCACTCGGTCCAACAATTACAACAAGTTCACCTTTATTTATTTCAAAATTTGCATTGTCTAAGGCTCTAATCTTATTATCACCCATAGTATATTCTTTTACAACATTTTTAAATTCTATATAGGCCATATTTTCATCCTTTCTAATCTACACTCTTTAATGATTCAGTCATACTTATTTTCTTCAAAGTTCTATTTACTGCTAAATTTACTATTTCAGCAAATATTATTGTTATTATAATTCCATATATAAAACACATTTTGCTTATTTCGTAATTAAACATCATCATATCAAGTTCGCACGTTTTTACCGCATACATCGACAAGAAATATCCCCCAAATAGTCCGAAAAATATTCCAATAACTGTTAATATTCTTGTTTCTTTTGTTATATAATTAAATACCTCTTTATTATAAAAACCAAGTACCTTTATTGTAGCAAGTTCACGTATTCTTTCACTTATGTTTACATTTGATAAATTATATAAAACTGCGAAGGCAAGCAATCCAGCTGATATTATTAGCACATATACTACTAATTGCATTTGTTCCATTACTGTTGCAAAAACATCTTTCGTACCAGATAAGAAGCTTACTCCAGCAACTATTGTGTCATCTTGTAAGATTGTTTTTCCGCTATTTTCTTCATCATCTTCTGTTGTACCTTCTGCTTCTTTTATAAGCAATGTATTAGGCTTGAAGCTATTTTCTCCATATAGTTTGTTGTACAAATTACTAGACATGTACATATAATGATAGATGTAGTTTTCTGTTATTGCTCCTACTTTTACATCTTTTTCTATATCATCTGTATTTTTTATGGTTATTGTATCTCCAACCTTTATCTTTAATAGGCTTGCAATCTTTTCTGATATTATTACAGATTCATCATCTAATGTGTATGTTTCCTTCTTGTGCTTTCTGTTTCTTAATCCTATAAATTCATCTAATTTATCTGACTGCTCTGGTACTACAAGGTTTATTGTCTGTGAATTTTGAATGCTTGTTATTTCAACGGTTTTCATGTAACTTGGCAATGTGTCTGCAATTTTATCTAGGTTCTTTATTTTTTCATTTTCATCTTGAATTTGTGTTTTTGTTACATCCTCTTTAAATTCGATTGTTCCATCATATTTAAAAATTTCGCCATACTGATTTGGAATCATGTTTCCAATCGCATTTCTTATGCCAAATCCTGCTATTATAAGTGATGTGCAACCTGCTACACCAACTACAGTCATAAGCATTTTTTTCTTATATCTAAATACATTTCTTGCAGTTACTTTATTAGTAAACTTCAATCTTTTCCATATAAATGTTATTTTTTCAAGCATTATGCGTTTTCCAGGCTTTGGAGCCTTTGGAAGCATCAGCTCTGCTGGCTTTTCTTTCAATTCTTTAATACATGTATAAATTGTAGCTCCTAATGTGCATACAAGTGCAAATCCCAATCCTATAACTCCCATTTCAATGCGAATTATGCAGTCAGCTTTTGGAATAGTGTACATCATTTCATACATCATTATTATTATTGATGGTATTAGCTTAAATCCGATTATCATTCCTACTACTCCACCAATCATGGTTGCCAAGAATGCATAAATTAGATATTTAAATGATATCTGAATTTTGTTGTACCCCAACGCTTTCAAAGTTCCAATTTGAACACGTTGTTCTTCAATCATTCTAGACATTGATGTTAAACTAATTAATGCTGCAACTAAGAAGAATACTATTGGGAATGCTTTGGCTAAATTAGCAACTCTATCTGTATCTTGAATATATTCTGCATATCCATAGTTTGAATTTCTATCTAAAATATACCAAGAAGGCTTTTCTATTTTTGCAATTTGAGTCTTTGCATCATTCAATTTTTCTTGTGCTTCATCTAATTTTTCTTTTGCTTCTTTTCGTGCATCTGCAAGCTTTTGTTCATTTTCTTCGATTTCTTTTTTAGAATTTTCTAATTTTTGCTCATTACTCTTTATAGTTTTGTATGTGCTTGTTTTGGTTTGTGCAAGTTTCTTTTTCTGACTTTCCAGCTCTTTTTCATTCTCGCTTATTGTGTTTTCTGCCTTTGCGAGTTCCTGCTTTCCTTGCTCTATTTGAGAATTTATAGAACTTATAGTTTGACTTAAATTTTCTGCCTTTATTCCCTGACTTGAAAGAGCATTTTCTATTTGAGAAATTCCTACATTAATCTGACTAAGCCCTGCTTCTAATGCTGTTTTATTTGTAGTTAACTCTGTTATCTTTTCCGCATTTTCGTCTGGATTTTGATTTAATATTTTTAGAGTCTCTTCTATCTGTTTTATCTGGTTCTCCATTGTCTGCTTTTGACTTACCAAATTGTCATAGTTAGTTTTTGCTTGATTTAAACTATCAACATTTTTCTGTGCCTCTTCTAATTGCTTTTCTGTTTCTTGCTTCTTTTTTTCAAATTCAGACTTTGCACTACTTAGCTGTGCTTCAGCATCTTCCAGCTTTTTCTCTGCATTTGCAAATTCAGTATCAGCCTTTTTTCTTGCATTTGCAACATTTTTTTCTCCGTCCCCAATTTGTACCTTTCCCTCATCTATCTTGTTTTGTGCATCTTGAAGTTCATCTTCTACTTTTTGCTTTTGCTCATCAAATTCTTTTTGAGCATCGTCTAACTTACTCTGAGCAGTATTTACAATAGAATTATATCTAGCTTGTTTTCTTTCATCAGCTATTGCTTCTATATTATCTTTTACTTTGTCAATCTTTTTCTGGTATTCGTCTTTATATGTTTTTAAATTTTTTGCACCATCAGCAGTAATGTATGCAATTGTGTAAACGTCCATATTGAAATTTTCTTTTGGCATATACATATAAAAATTTACCGAACCTGCTCCAAGTTTACTGGTCCCTCTCGACCTAGAAATATATAAAGGAGATTGAACCGTCCCAACAATTTTAACCTTTTTATTTTTTACAGTTGAATCATTGTTACTATTATTATCATTGCTATCTTCTTCATTACTTATGTCTATATCTCCGAGACTTGTAGATGATTCAATCTTTTGTGGATTTAATGTGATATAATCGCCAATTTTATATCCAGTCCAAGTTAGAAGCGAACTCTCTACCACACATTCATCAGCATTTTGTGGCAGGCTTCCCTCTTTAAGAATTACATTGTTTATCGTATCTGGCATCGACTCAATCTTAACAACATATTCCTTTTTTTCTGTGCTGAAAGTAGCATCAATACTATAAGTTCCAACTACATCTTTAGTTCCATCTACTTGTTTCAATGCTTCTATGTCTTCATCTGTTAATCCAAGTGTTGAAATTACTTCAATGTCCATTACATCTTCATCATCAAAATATGTATCTATAGTGTCTTTCATATCTGGGCTTGTAGCCGTAATTCCAGCAAAAAATCCTACTCCAAGTAGAACTATTGCCACAATAGATAGAAATCGTTTAAACGTATTTTTTATTTGTCTTACACTATCTTTCAAAAGTGATTTTTCCATAATTTATATTTCCTTTCACAAGGCTTTATCTCGATAAGAAATATTTACAATTTTGTTTTCATCAAAATTTAATTCTTTTCTTATCATTTCAGCATTATTTTATCATTAAAACAATATTAATTCAATGAAAATTTTGTAAATTTTTTTTGAGCTAAAAGCTATTATTGAATTATTCATGAAATAGCAAAAAATCAGGTATGTTACAGCATACCTGATTTTTTTGGTAATCTTTGATTACCCATTCTCACCTGAAATTTAGTGTTTTGCAACAAAAACATTTCATTTATTATTATACTATATTTTATTTATTTTGCAATATCTTTTTAAGAATTAATCAAAAAATCGTTCGACAAATTTTGCACTATTTTACATATTCATTTAGAGGTTTTGTTCTGTATTCTAGATCTCCCATCTTCTCTGTTGTAACATATCCTGCTGGTGCATTTATTACATCAGGAATTCTATTTACTATAGTTGCACATGTAAGTTCAACTGTTGCAGGTTTAGCAACTGTAATAGTTGTATCTGGCTCTCCATATACAGTCCATTCGTTTTTATCAAATTCCTCTGGTGAGTAAACTTTACCAATGCACTCACTTTCTATTGTTATTCCTTCTTTAGTCTCTGTTGTAACTATTGCACTCATTCCTGTAGCATCTCCTGCTTTTACAGTTTGACCAAGTGTTTCTGAATATATATCCTTTTTATAAGTTGTTGGAACAGTAACTTGAGTTTGTGAGGTTATTGTTAATCCCAATTTTGAGCATAGCCATCCATTTACATTCCACATATAAGATGGTAAATATTCTCCTGAATCGATTATTCTTTGTCTTTCTTCTGGAGTAATTCTATCTACTGAGGCAACTTGTTTGTCAAATTCGTCAAGTGTTAATCCTGCACCATGAGCCTTAGCAAGAGCAATTCCATAGTCCTCTACATTGTAGCTTGAACTTCCTTTTATTTTTGTTATTTTATGAGTTGATGCAGCAACTGATGTTATTAATTGTCCCCAATATATATCTTGATATCCGCTTCCTGTTATTGTACATCCTGTTTGTTTTGCCATTTCATCTAAAGCTTTTGTTATTGTTGGATTTGAATTTGCTGGGAAGAACGCTTCCTCACATGTTGTAATTGCATTTATTCCAAGTTTAGCACAAAGCATTAATGCTTCTTCAACATCCTTAATTAAGCTCATTGTTGTAACTATTGCAATATCTGGTTTTAACTCTTTTAAAAGATTTTCAGCATCTTCTAATCTTGTAACCTTAACTCCTGTTTCTCCTCTTCCCATTACAGTTCCAATATCTTCTCCTATAACTTTAGGATTTACATCGATTGCTCCAACAACTTCTCCTCCTTTTTCAAAAACATATCTCATTGTGTAAACTGCCATCTTTCCTGTTCCGAATTGAACAACTCTAACTTTTCTGTCCATAAATAAATTCTTCCTTTCTATAAGGTATTGGTTTTGAAAATTTTTATTTTTCAACCTTACCTCCTATAAATTTTTTATATAAATATTATAACTTAATATAATTATTATATACTTTTAAAATTTAGTGAAATTTTGAAAAAATCTTACAATGCCTTTAAAAATTCCTATCACAACATTTACTAATATTCTTACAACTACATTTGAATTATATACATTTAGCATATAAGCATGCGTTGGAGGGATTATCCATAATAAACAGATTATTATTGCTACAGCAACAAGTACCAATAATACCGTAAGAAAATCTTTAAAAGTCCATTTATGCTTTATTTTAAATCCTAAACTTCTAAAGTAATTTTCATACTGTTTTCTATATTCTTCACTTGCTTCTTTTTGTATTTTCTTTGCAGTTCTCTTTTGCTCTTTTTTACTTAAATTTGCAAATTCATTTCTCCAGTCTCTATCATATTCATTGGGCTGTTGGTTGTAATTTTCTTGTGTAACATTTGGTTGATTATAATATTCTTGATTTTTTCTTTCGTATCCAGTCTCTTGATAATATGTTGGATTTTCAGTACTTCTTGCATTTTGTTCTTCTTGTTGTTGCAATTTATAATCGTATTCTGCCTTCTTTTTTTCATTTCCTAAAACACTATATGCTTCATTTATTTTTTTCATTTTTTCTTCGGCTATTTTTTTATCTTCCTCAGTCATTTGCAAATCTGGATGGTATTTTTTTGCAAGTGTTTTATATGCTTTCTCAATTATTTCTTTTGAGGCTTTTCGGCTTACCTCTAATATATCGTATAATGTTTCCACTTTTCCTCCACCGGTTTTATTATATGGTTAGTATATCATAGTTGAAAATTAATGTACAGAAATTTTTGGAAATTCCATAAGAAAAGAACTGAAATTTTGCTTTTTATTAAACCGAGTTGGTTTAATAAATTTTAAAATTTCAGTCCTTGATAGTTATGATTTAATATACTAACATCATGTCAATTTAGGATATAACCTATTATTACGGATCATAATAAGTGCTTCCTGTTTTACAGTTTATCCATGCTTTTCTTACTAAAGTTCTAGTTCCATCAGTATTTGTAATTACAACGTATACATACACCTTTTTACTCATAGCACTTGAATCTACCGGCATATTTAATCTATACGATCCTCCACTTACAACAGTAGCAGAAAATTCTCGAACTTTATAGCTATTGTCCCCCTCAACTCTATAATATGCTGTGAAAGTCTTTGTAGTTGACGAACCTGTTGGAATAGAATTCAACTGATACTGTACTGTATAAGTACTTGTATCAATAACAAGTGTATTATGTCCCCTTCCTGATGTATAATTGAATGCATTTATATTAGTTACATTATGTGTAGAATAACTATAAGTTGTCGAACCATTTTTCAATCTTACATATACTGCAGTGTTTTCATATACTGCAATAGAAGATATGTCTTCCCAATTTGATTCTACAGTTGGGTCTTCCATTGTAATTTGAACAGTATAACCTGATTGTGGTGATCGTGCTGTTACTGTTACAGGTCCATTTGTTGCGCTGTAGGTGTCTTGAGTAATAATTGGTGAATATGCGTCTGTTGCCCATTGTGCATATAGCGTTATATTACTGCTTGGATAGTAATATTCTCCCGCACTTCCCGCTTTGCTTCCTCCAGATGAATATGTGTACCAACCTTTAAATGTATAGCCACTTCTTGTTGCCGTTGGTAAATATGCTCCATTTTGATAATAACTTGCTGTAACTGTTCCATTTCCATTTCCAAATGTGTATGTTTGTCCTGATACGCTTCCATATCCTCTCGTTACAGTCCAGCTGTTGAAGCTATAAGATGTTGTTAAGCTACTGGTTGAGCAATAACCATTATTTGCATTAAATTTTATCGTGTAACCACTTGGTGGGTAAGGATTTAACATCTTAACAGTTGTTCCTGGTGTTCCTGTAATACTGGTTTCTCCTGCTGCAGTTCCTGCTCCTGCGTTTATTGTCAAGGTGTACTCCGCTGAAGCATCTTTCTCCCATTGTGCATATATTGTTGTTCCATTTG
>OGCQ01001739.1_pt1 | contig 24976 bp, 25 predicted proteins | sample 1570161 | NCBI WGS metagenome assembly OGCQ01 (sample SAMEA4384402, study PRJEB24528) | human gut metagenome
CCATTGCTATTTCCTTCACATTTTTTTCTAATCACCGTTTGTGCGCGGTCTGGGCCTATAGACACAATCTTTATAGGAGTTTCAAGGAACTCCTCTATGAACTGCAGATATTTCTTGAAAGCAGCAGGGAATTCGTCCTCAGAGGTCATCTTTGTCATATCCGTTTGCCATCCTTCCAACTCTTGGTAAATAGGCTCCACACCCTCCAAGTCAAAAGGAAGCTCTTTCGTAGTGGTGCCATCGGGCAACTTGTAGCCTACACATGCTTTAATTGTCTTCATCTCATCAAGACCCATGGATTTAGCTATATCTTTATAAGCAAGGTAAGCGCCTTCACGCCAGTGGTGATCGGACTTGTAGAAGATGTATTCCTCTTTGTGATCCATCATAAGCTTATATAAATCGATGTAATTGCCTTTGATTTCATTTTTGTATCTATTTAGAACCACTTTTTCGTCGCTAAAGATAGCGCCTTTTGGAAGCTTTTCTCTATAAACTTCGCCTTTGTCAGGGCAGATGGCGATGTACTTATCCTTAACATCGATATCGTTCACATACTTAATAAATTTATTTACTTTATTTGCATCATAAATATATTTTTCGTAATAATTTTTATCCGTGCCTATATAAACATTATTAAATTCTCTTTTGCCAAGAGCGTAGTCAAGCCTTGATCTTGCGCCAACAAGAGCATCTTTCATTATGAATTGATCCTTGCAATAGGCCTCGAACTTCTTAGTAAAGTCACCATTTTTAAGTGAAAAAAATGAAAATTTTGGAAGTTCTTCTAAAACTCTATTTTCATTTTGGCTAAAAGTTTTATCTTTAGCAAAAATATTTGCGATTAAAACTGAGCTTATAAATATAAAGAATAGTAAGTAGAAAAAATTGACATATACTAAATGTTGTAATAAAATATATATAAAATACATCAATAGTATATTTCTCGTTAACTCGTTAAGAAAAGTTACCAAAGTATTGAAATCAACCCATATTTTCTTCTTAACGAGTTTCTTAACAAGCTCTTAACGAGCCTTTAACGAGATTTTAAAATACGCTCATAACATCTTGTGTGCCATACATAGTAAAATTTCTAACACCTGTTTTATTTTTAGAATACCTCTGACAATTATCGATTTTTTTCATTTATAATTAAAATATAAATATTGATTATTATAAATAAAGAACTATATAAGTGTATATTTAGGAAAGAATGTCATATTTGAGAGGAGTTAAATGATGTTACTAAAACAAATGAAATATTTCGTGTCAATTGTTGAAAATAATAGTTTTACTGAAGCAGCTGAAAAATATTTTGTTTCTCAATCAGCCATATCTCAACAAATTAAATCGCTAGAAATGGAATTGGGAGTAGAACTTATATTAAGGGGAAATCGTAGCTTTACATTAACATCAGCAGGAGAGTATTTTTATAGGCAAAGTTTGATAATATTAGATGAAATTGATAGAATTTGTAATAAAACTAAATTACTTTCTAGTAATGAAGAAAATATACTAAAAATAGGGTATTTAAAAGAATATGGTGGATATGAACTGCAAAAAGCAATTGCAAATTTTACTTCAAAGTATAAAAAAATAGATTTACATATAATAAGTGGAACACATGAAGAATTATATGAAAAATTAAAAACAAATAGTGTGGATTTAGTATTAAATGATCAAAGAAGAGCATTTTCATAGGAATATATAAATTATCATTTAATTTCAAGCTATTCATTTATTGAAATTTCATCTAGAAATCCACTTGCCACATTAAATAAAATTGATATTAGCGATATAAAAAATATACCGTGTATATTAATTTCATCAAAAGAGCAGTTGGAATCTGATAAAGAATATTACCAACGTGTAATGGGATTTGGAGGAGAGTTTATTTTTGCGGAAAATTTAGATGAAGGAAGATTATTTGTTGCTGGAAATAAAGGGTTTATGCCCGTAGAAGATATAACTTTTACGACTAGAAAAGATATATCAATAAAAAGAATTGCTTTATATAGAGATGAAAAACAAATTAAAAAAGATTATTTTGCATTTTGGAAAAAAAGTAGAACTAATGTATATATTGAAGAATTTGCAGAAATTTTAAAAAAATCATTTGATGATATATAAAATTTAAATGTAATTAAATAAATTTTTGTATTAGAAAAACTTATATGTAAGTGGTAATATAAAAAACTTATCAAAAGGAAATACAGAAGTTGTTGCTGAAATGATAAAAGAATTTACAGGTGGAGACTTATTTAAAATTGACCCATTAATTGAATATGATAAAGATTATTATAAATGTATAGAAGAAGCTAAAGTGGATCTGAAAAATAATTCTAGGCCAAAGCTTAAGAGATACTTAGAGGATATAGATGATTATGATATTGTATACCTGGGATATCCTAATTACTGGGGGAACTATGCCTATGGCTGTGTGTACATTTTTAGAAAAATATGATTTTACAGGGAAAATAATTAAACCATTTTGTACGCATGAAGGAAGTGGCATGGGTTCTAGTGAAAAAGATATTAAAAAGATAATACCAGATAGTGTCATTAAAAAAGGATTAGCAATTCATGGTGCCAAGGTAAATGAATCTAAAAATATAGTGCATAAATGGATTGATTAGTATTAGAAAAGGAGTGTTAATTATAATGAATAAAGAAGTTATGATTTTAGTTGGGGCTGGACAAATTGGCATGGCAATTGCTAGAAGAATGGGATTTGGTAAAAAATAGTGATTGGAGATAAAAATATAAATAATGCAAAAAATATTGCCGAAATAATGAATAATGCTGGGTTTGATGTGGAGTATATGGAAATGGATTTATCATCAAGAGAATCTATTAAATCTATTATAAAAAAGCACAAGAATATGGAGATATTACAATGCTTGTGAATGCAGCAGGAGTTTCTCCCAGTCAAGCATCAATAGAAACTATTTTAAAAGTAGATTTGTATGGTACAGCTGTTTTGCTTGAAGAAGTGGGTAAAGTTATAGCAAAAGGTGGAGTGGGAGTGACAATTTCTAGCCAGTCAGGTCATAGAATGCCAGCTCTTAGCCAAGAAGTGGCTAATGTGGCAGAATTGCTTATGAGTCAAGGACGAGCATTTATTACAGGCACAGATTTTTTAATTGATGGTGGAGCTACAGTTTCTTATTTTTATGGGCCATTAAAACCAGAAGTATAAGATTTAATAAAAGGCTATGTTTTAAACAAATGTTGATATTTTTATATTTTACCACAAAAAGCAGGGGTAACATTACCTCTGCCTTTTTGTTAGTATTTTATTAAATTTATTTATTTCTTTCTAATATTTCTTTTTAAATATAAAGTTACTTATAGTCCCAAAAACTAAAGCTGGTATTATAGCTCCTATTAATATCTTCATTACAGAAGCAAATGATAACTCCATTAGTTGAACTATAAATAAAGCTGAAATAATTAAATAGAACAATATATAATCTAATTTTCTAAATGTTGAAAAACTCATTCTATACCCCTTTTTTTGAATTATATACTTATTTTCTTATTGTAGTATATTTGTGATTTTATTATAACTATTTATACAAATTTTAGTGTTCTTAATTTGAAGTCTTTTACTTTAGTGTAAGCACATACTACATTGCTTTGTACAATAAAATTCTTAGTTTTAATAGAATCTTTATCACTTTCAAATATTCTTAACCATTTAAACCAATGCATATAGTTGGAAATATATTTACTTGCCACACCATTAAATCTACGCATCCATCTCTTTAAATTGCTATGTAAATTATTTATATGTTGGATATGGTAAATATCTTCTTTATACTTACCTGTTTTTATACGTTTATGGTCTAAGTTAAAATCTGTAGCAAATCTAATATAAGATTTGTGGATATCTGTGCATAACCTTTGTATAAATTTTCAAGTTCTTTATATGTCATTCTACCTTTGCATAATGGCTCTATTATTAAATTACCTTGTCTATCTAAGGCTGTAGCTATACATATTTGTTCTTTAGATATACCTCTCTTTTTAATAGATTTCCCTCTTTTATGAGATTCTCTTGGCATATTAATAGTTTTTGTTCCTTTAAACCTTTCAGCAAAAAATACCTCATCTGCCTCTATTAAGCCATCAACATGACCAGTTCCTAAAAAGGCACTTATGCAATCAAGAATTTTATGTCTCCAAAAGAAACTTGTTGCTATATTTATGCCTACAATTTTAGCAGATTTGCATATTTAAGCCACTTATCTAATGATTTTTTACTTCTATATACGGCAGAGTTTGTAAAATCAGTAAAAGTCCTTTTACAATCTTTACAGATATATCTTTGTTTACCATTATATTTACCATTTTTTGATATTAACTCAGAGCTACAGTGAGGACATACCTTTCCCTTAGAAAATCTAAACTCTTTGACATCTTCATAAATTTGTTCTACTTGAGAGTTTGATACAAGAAATTCTTCCAAATAAGATAGTAACTCTTCTACTTGATTCAACGGTAATGTTTGTATATCTGTTAATATAGACTTTATACTTGGCATCCTACAACCTCCTAAACATTAATATATCTCTATTATAACCTAAATGTATAAAAATATCTATTTTCAACACTAAATTAAAACATAGCCTAATTTTAATATGATTATGGCTGGCCCAATAAAATATTAAAGAAACCATATCTCTAGTGCTAACTTTTTGATTATAAGCATAGGCAACATCTGCACTATTTAAGTTTTGAGGAGGATAAAATTCAATGGCACTTATAAAAGGTTCTTTATCTTTATTTTTTATATATGAAAATATAAATAAAGGCAAAGTTAATAAAGATAAAACTAAGAATACGTAATAAACAAATGGAGTAGGTCTTTTAAATAAATTATTATCAACTTGTAAAGTGAAATTTATATATTCCCCAGCATTTACATTGTTTAAATTAGTAAAAATTAAAGTCTTATTATTTATATCTGATGTATATCTTTTTGTACCTAAATTCACACCTTTTTCCATAAAATTCACATAATAATCATCTATATTAAAAGGTGAAGTAATATTTACCTCAAGGTTTTCAGTTTTTCCTTCATCATAAGGAGTGTTTATATAAAAATTAACATCTCCTGCTAAAACAGGCTCCACTTCATAAGTTACTTTAAACTTATAAATTCCCTTTTCCTTAGGCAAAACTAAAGAATTATTTGAAGAATTAAAACTTATTTTTTTATTATCAATAGTAATGTTTTTCATATAATCAGAGGAGTATTTCTCCCAAAGAGAAAGATTAATTAAATTGTTTTCATCTCTGTTTTCATTTATTTCTACAATATAATCTCTATTTATAATATAATTTTTTTCCTCGGTGATTGTAGCATTTACAATATCACTTTTTATGATATAAGGATATTTTTTCATAGGAGCATTTTTAAAAGCACCTTCCTTTAATTTTGCATTTATTGTGACGGCACAATTTGCTGGAATAGTTGATTTAGATGATATGTTTATTTTATTCATTATAAAATTTTAGAGTATAAGTGATTACATAAGTTTTGTCACCTTCTATAGTTTGGTCTTCATCACCAATTTTAAGTTCTATACTTGATGAATCATCTTTTTCAAATGGAGCGCCTTCAACATTTACATCAGTAATATTATAATCTTCTAAGGAGCCTTCTTTAGGAATAGTTCTTATTATTCCATGTCTTTCTTCATTAAAATAGACATGAATGGTTTCTTTAATTTTAAACTCTCTTTTATCATTGGCATCAATTTTAACGTCCATGTTTTTTATGTAATAACCATCATCATCTGCAAAAGCTGTATAAAAGTTAAAACTAAAAAAACATAAAAACACTGCTAATAGATATAAGATTTTTTTGTATTTATTCATAAAATACCTCCCCCTTATAATTTTATGATAGATGATAAATTGCATAACTTCAATAAATTATAAAGTGAAGGGAAAAATTTTGTGACTAGAATGTAATATTAAGTAGCCTTATTATATTATCTAACTTATTGTATAATAATAATATAATTATGGAAAATTTGGGAGGAAAAAATGATAAATATTCTTATGGTGGAAGATGATTCTACAATTGCCTTTGGAGTAAAATATGCCCTTGAACAAGAGGGATTTAGTTTGGAAATATGCAAAGATTTAGAAAGTAGCAGAAAAAGCATACATGAAAAAAACTATGATATTATTTTGCTAGATGTGACACTGCCTGATGGAAATGGCTATGATTTTTGCAAAGAAATAAGAAAAACAAATAACACACCCATAATATTTTTAACAGCATGTGACGATGAGGTAAATATAGTTATGGGCCTTGATTTAGGTGGGGATGATTATATAACAAAGCCTTTTAGAGTTAGGGAATTAATATCTAGAATAAAAGCAGTTCTTAGAAGAAATAAAAAAGAAGAAGCACCTCAAAAAGTTTTAAAATACGGTGATTTAAGTATACATACTTTGGAAGCTAGAGTTTATAAAAATAATGAAGAAGTATTTTTAACTTCTGCTGAATACAAACTTTTATTAATTTTAATTAAAAATGAAAATATAGTTTTAAGCAGAAATCAAATTTTAGAAAAACTTTGGGATGTAACTTATGATTTTATAAATGATAATACACTTACAGTTTATATAAAACGTCTGAGAGAAAAAATAGAAGATGATTCAAGCACTCCAAAACATATTATAACAGTGAGAGGAATGGGCTATAAGTGGAAAGGATGTGAAGAGGATGATTAGGTATAATGTGGAGATGAAAAGTTTTATAAGGCGTTTTATTGCCTTATTTTTTATTGCTATTGTTTTTGGTGTAGCAACAACTTTTGTAAATTTAAAGATTATAAAAAGCAAAGTAGTAGAAAATAATCAAGCTATTGTGGGAAATATTTTATCCAAAAAACCTGAAATGGAAGATGAAATTATTGATATTATCACTCAAGGAAATTCAAAAGAAAATATGGATTTGGGGAAGGAAATTTTAGCAAAATACAATTATAAAGACAATATAAGTTTTGAAAATGAAGTCATTATAAATAAAAGTTTAAAAGAAATTTTAATTATAAATATTATTGTCATAAGCATATTGCTTATATTTTCTCTTTTATTGTCTTTAATTTATTTTAGAAAAATTTATAAAGATATTAAGGATATGACAGATTATGTTTACAACAGCTCCGAGGGACATTTTTACAATATGAAAAATAGAAACCAAGAAGGTCAAATAGGTCTTTTAAAAACAGAGCTTATAAAAATGACAAATATATTAAAGGAAAAGGTGGAACTTTTAAACAAAGAAAAAATATTTTTAAATGAAGCCATATCAGATATATCTCATCAACTGAAAACACCTATGACATCTTTAATAATTTTAAATGATTTAATGTATGAAGATTTGCCAAAGGAAACAAAAATAGAGTTTTTAGATAAAATAAAATCTCAGCTAAATCGTATGGAATGGCTTGTAAAAAGCATGTTGAAACTTTCAAAAGTGGAGGCGAAAGTTATAAATTTTGAGAAAAGGGAAGTAAAAATAAATGAACTTATAAAAAGAGCCATATCGCCAAGCTTAATACCAATGGAAATTAAAAATATAGAATTAAAAATAAAGGGCAATGAAAATGCCGTTTATAAAGGAGATATGAATTGGTCTAGTGAAGCCATTGTAAATATAATAAAAAACTGCGTGGAACACACTCCTCAGGGTGGAAAAATAGAAATTAGTTACGAAGAAAATCCTCTATACAGTGAAATTGTCATAAAAGATAATGGAGAAGGCATAGACGATAAAGATTTGCCGAACATATTTAAAAGATTTTACAAAGGCAAAAGCTCAAAAGAAGACAGCGTGGGAATTGGACTTGCCATGGCAAAATCCATAATAGAAAGCCAAAATGGAGATATTTATGTAAAAAGTGAAAAAAACAAAGGCAGCGAGTTTCATATAATTTTCCATAAAACCTATGGTGACTAATTTGTCACAAAAAGATTCACTTTAGTGTAAGGGTGAATATTTAAACTATAAATATAAAATAATTTAAAGACAAATAAAAGTTTATAGAAAAATAGGGAGGCAGAAATGGAAATTTTAAGAGTTGAAAACTTAAATAAAAGTTATGGAAAAGGTGAAGCCAAAGTAGAAGCTTTAAAAAATGTAAATTTATCAATAAATAAGGGGGAGTTTGTTGTCATAGTAGGTCCAAGTGGTAGCGGTAAAAGTACATTGCTACATTTAATTGGAGGAGTTGACAAGCCAACTTCAGGAAAAGTTTTTATAAATGATGTGGATATTTATAATTTAAAAGAAAAAGATTTATCTATATTTAGAAGAAGAAATGTGGGACTTATATATCAATTTTACAACTTAATCCCCGTCTTAAGTGCAAAGGAAAATATTTTGTTGCCAGCTGAACTTGATAATAGAAAAATAGATAAGGAATATTTAGATGACTTGTTAAATACTTTAGGACTTAAAGAAAGGGAAAATCATCTGCCAAATGAGCTAAGTGGAGGACAACAGCAAAGAACTTCTATAGGAAGAGCTTTAATAAACAGACCAGCCATAGTTTTAGCCGATGAACCAACGGGAAATTTAGATAGTAAAAACTCAAAGGAAATTATAGAATTATTAAAATTATCAGTTAAAAAATACAAACAAACATTGATTATGATAACTCACGATATAAATATAGCTCTGCAAGCGGACAGAGTTATAACAATAGAAGATGGAATTATAAAAAGTGATGAGGTGATATAAATGAATTTATATACAGCTCTTACAATTAGATATTTAAAAGAAAATAAAAAAAGAACAATAGTTACAATTATAGGAATTATATTATCTACTGCCTTAATTTGTGGTATAGGAAATATTTACAATAGTTTAATGGACTATCAAATTAGACAAACTATAAAAAGTAATGGGGATTTTCATGCCACATTTTATGATGTACAAAAGAAAGATTTAAGTAAAGTAACTAAGGTTGCAGGAATATCAAAATATGCATATAGTGAAAACTTAGATTTTGGAAAGTATAATAATGAAAAATCTTTATTAGATATAAAATCTTACGACAAAGAGGCTTTTGATGGATATCAAATTTCTTTAAAAGAAGGAAAACTTCCCACAAATAATAAAGAAATCGTACTTAGTGAAGACTCTTTTATACTTAGAAATAAAAAAATAGGAGATACAATTAGTCTTAATGTGGGCAAAAGAGTAACTGGTGAAGGCGATTCATTAACAGGTTCTTGGATAAGTGATGATGAAAAACTTATAGATACTCATAAAGAAGAATATAAAATCGTGGGTATAATAAATAAACCGGGATTTGAACTTGGCAGTCAAGTTACAACAGCTATAACTTATTTAGACATAAACACTATGAAAGATAAGGACAGTATTAATGTATCTATAAAATCAAATAAACCGAAGGAAATTTATGATATAGCAGCAGTTATTGCTAAAAATTTAGGGTGGAAAACTGAAAAATTATATGGAGATGAAGGTTCTTCTTATTATAATAATATATATCATAAAAACTTACATTTTAATGAACATTTATTAAGATTGCAAAGTGCTAGTGCTTACGACAATATCAATGAAGGTATTGATAAAATCATAATACTTGTTACTTCTTTAGTAATTATTTGTACCATAGCTACAGTATATAATGCTTTTTCCATATCTATTAGTGAACGTAAAAAACAATTTGGGATTTTAAACTCCATAGGAGCAACAAAAGCTCAGACTACAAAACTAGTATTAATGGAAGCTTTTATAGTAAGTGTTATAGGTATACCAATGGGACTGATTGCTGGAACTTTTGCCATAGATGTGGTGTTTAAAATAATAGGAAGTTTTTATAAAAGTTCAATAATAGGAGAGCTGGGATTAAGAGTAGTATATAGTCCAACAATTATTATATTAAGTGCAATAATTGTAATAATAACCATATTAATTTCAGCCATACTTCCAGCTATACAAGCAACTAAAATATCGCCTTTAGAAGCTATAAAAAATAGTTCTAATTTAAAAATAGGAAAAGTAAAAGGTTCAAAAATAGTAAGAGCTTTATTTAAAGCGGAAGGTGTTCTTGCATATAAAAACTTAAGAAGAAATAAAAAGAAATTTAGAATAACTTTATTTTCTCTTATTATAAGTGTGGTTATATTCATATCTTTCAGTGGATTTATGAATTTATTTATTAATGCTCAAAAAGTAAACTATGGACAACAAAATTACGATTTAAATTTATCTTCAAGTAGTGAAATGGATGAAAAGTCATTGGAAGAATTAAAAAATATTGATGGTGTAGACAGAGTGGTTGCAACAAATGATTATGGAATGGGAATTTATGTACCAGAAAATAAAATAAACAAAGAAAATGAAGATTTAATTAATGATAGTGGCTATTTTTCAATAGAGACAGTAGACAACAAAACTGTATATGATATAGTAAATTGTTCAACAAAATTGCCAGGCGATTTTGAAATAAGTAAAATAAATCTTAAAGAAGGTAGTTTTGATAAAAAAGAAGCTATAAAAGAAAATGGAGTAATACTTGTAAGAAAAAGTTATTATGAAGAACCAGGTAAAAAGTATGAACTTGAATTAACCAATTATAAAGTTGGAGATACAGTTAAAGCTTATACTATAGAATATGATGGAGAAAAAGAATTAAAAAAAGAAATTGACCTTAGAATTATGGGTATAACGGATGATATGCCAATAGGTAATGATCAGTATAATTCTATGGGATTAGATTTTATAACTTATGATGAAGTAGGGAAAAAGTTTGGATTAGATGCAAGCACTACGGGTCTTTATATTAATACAAATGGAGATGAAGATGCAAGAAACTTAGTAAAAGATATTGCAAATCAATATGGTTATGATGTAACAGATAAAATGGAAGAAATAAAATCAATGGAAGATACACTTATGGTAATGCAAATATTTGTTTATGGATTTGTTACAGTAATTTCCTTAGTAAGCATGACAAATATAATAAATACCATAAGTACAAATATAAACTTAAGAAAAAGAGAATTGGCAATAATTAAATCCATAGGAGTAACACCTAAAGGATTTAACAAAATGATTTATTTAGAAAGCTTTTTATATGGAGCGCTAGCACTGTTATACGGTATTCCTATAGGTGTGGGACTTATATATGTGATGAGCAAGATTTTGGGAGAAGTTATTGATGTTGGAATGATAATTCCATATAATGCTATCATTATATGTATAGTAGGCGTATTTTTAATAACTTTCATAGCATCATATATTCCAATGAAAAAAATAAACAAAGAAAATATTATAGAAAACATTAGACAAGAAAGTATTTAAATAACAAAAAAGAAAGCTAAATTTTAGCTTTCTTTTTTGTTATTTAAAAGGATTTTTTGAAATACTAATTAAATCAGATGTTTTAATTTGAGAAGATGTATGTTCATAAGATTTTTTTGCTTTATTTTTATCTAAATGACTTGCTTTATTTAAATCAAAGGTCTTATCTAAAGGTATAATCTCAAATATGTATTTAGAAGTTTGATTGTTGTAATATTTATTTAACCAAGTGGGAATACAGCATACTTTAGTAATTGTTGTTTTATTATCTTTATGATTTTTGCTAATATCTATATTTATAATTAAGCCATCTTCATCATACATACTAAAATCTTCTCTTCTTTGATTTGATAAAAAGTTTCCAAGGGAGTAAGCAACAATAGTCTCATGATTGTTATCACTGGATTTTATAGTAGTTACAGGTTGTATAACATGGGGATGAGATCCTATAATAATATCTACACCAGCATTGCAAAGTTTTTGAGAAAGTTGTTGTTGGAAGTCATTTTCATTTAAATGATATTTATTTCCCCAGTGTAAATAAACTACTTTTAAATCTGCATCTGACATTTTATTCAAAGTGGAATTTATACTTTCAAAGGCGCTATCCACATTGTTATCATTAAAAACATTTATTTTATTTTTATAATTGTTAGAAACTTGAGAGTTATTTAAATATAAGTTATCATTTTTTATTTCTCCAAAGGTAAAAGATGTTATGCCTATGTTTATGTTGTTTATTTTTTTTATTATAAATTTCTTATCCTTATAATTTTGTCTTGTGCCAATTACATCTAAATTGTTCTTTTTTAAAGTATAAAGTGTATTTTTTATACTTAAATCACCTTTATCATAAGCATGATTATTTGCTGTTGATATTAAATCAAAACCAGCATACTTTAGAGCATCAGCCAACTCATCAGGAGAATTAAATTTTGGATAAGAACTGTATTTATATATGTCATTTCCTGTTAATGTAGTCTCCAAATTTGCCATGGAATAATCGGCTTTTTCTATGTATTTTTTCACATATTTAAAATTATTTTTAAAATCATAAGATTTTGTAGAAGCGTTGTATTGGGCATTTAACTGTGAATTATATATCATAATATCCCCCACAGCTAAAATAGAAGCTTTGCTAACTTTTTTATTTGGATTTTTTTTATTTTTAATTTCAATTTTGGAAGAAAATTTTGCTGCTTCTTGAACTTTATCTTTAGAAAATAGATTTGTTTTATTTATATTAACATAAGAGAAAGATCCCATTATAAATATACTTAAAATAAAACAAATAAAAAAATTTTTTCTACTTTTATTTTTATTATTATAAAACATTTTTCACACTCCTTTTTTATAAAATAACCATATAATTTTATGTTAGTCATAAAATAGAAAAATTTAATTAAAAGTTTTAATTTGTATATTTAAGGGTGTTTTGGGAAATAATTAAATTTAAATAAAATACAATAATATAAATTAAACCTCAAATAAAAAAAGACCTAAAATTTCATAGGTCTTTTTTTATAATATGCAAAGTTTATTTAAATGGATTATCAACAACTTTTATAAGATCTGAAGTATCTATTAAAGAAGACGTATTATTATAAGATTGAGATACATTAGCTTCATTTAAATTGCTTATGGAATCTAAATCTTTTTTATCTTCTATTGGAATAATTTCGTAAACATCTTTAGAGCCGTTGTTGTATTTATTCACCCAAGTAGGTATACAAGTTACTTTTTCTACCTTAGCATCATCTTCATTGCTTTTTTTACTTATTTCAAAGTCAACCATTAAGCCATCTTCACTGTAAGCACCCACACTTTCTCTTCTTTGATTTGATATGTAATTTCCAAGAGAATAAACAACTACACATTCATTTTTACCATCAGTTGATGTTATAGTTTCAACAGGTTCAACAACATGAGGGTGAGAACCAATTATTATATCTACGCCAGCATCACAAAGTTTTTGTGCCAGTTTATTTTGAAAATCTATTTCGCTTCTAGTGTATTCTATACCCCAGTGTAAAATTACTATTTGAATATCTGTATCTTTCATTTTATCTAAAGTGGCAGAAATTGTTTTATAAGCATTATCTACATTGGAAGAATCGAAAACGTTCATTTTATCGCCACTTTCTTTAGATACCTTAATACCGTTTAAATATTTTGTACCGTCTTTTATATCTCCATAAGAATAAGAAGTAAATCCAACTTTAATATTATTAATATCTTTAATTAAATAATCATTATCACTTTCTTTTTCTCTAGTTCCAACAGTGTCAAATCCTTTTTTCTTTAAAACTTCCAGCGTTCTAGAAACACCTAAACCACCTTTGTCATAGCTGTGATTATTAATTGTTGATAATAAATCAAAACCAGCATTTTTTAGAGCGTCAGCCAATTCATCAGGTGAATTAAACATGGGATAAGAACTGTATTTGTAAACATCATTACCTGCTAAAGTCGTTTCTAAGTTTGCCAAGCTATAATCAGCTTTTTCAATATATTTTTTTACATATTTAAAATTATTATCGAAATTATAAGTTTTTGTAGAAGCATTGTACTGGGCTTTTAGTTGAGGTGTATGAACCATAATATCTCCTGCGGCAAGAATTGAAGCAGTATAAGTTTCAACTTTCTCATTCTGTTCATTAAAAGTAGAAACAATATTTTTATTCTCATTTGGATCTTCATTATTTGTCTTATTATTGTTCTTAAAAGCAAAAACTCCCCCAAATATAAGAACAACAACAAGACAAAGTAGCGCTACTTTATTGTAGTTTAATCTCCTTTTTTTTGAATTTTTTGTTTTTGACATAAAATTTCTCCCCTTTTTAAAAATTTCTATATTTTACCATATATATATCGTATATATATTGAAGTAAATTATCAATTCTAAAAAAATATTTGTATATAAGGGAAATACATTGACCATAATTTCATAATAAAAATAAATAGGTGAAAAGATGAATAATATTGAAAAAGGTAAATTAGGAGAAGAAATAGCAGCAAAGTATATTGTTTCTAAAGGTGGAAAGATAATTGAACGAAATTACAAAATAAAAATTGGCGAAGTGGATTTAATTGTTTTAATAAATGGAGAACTTGTTTTTGTGGAAGTAAAAAGTAGAAGTAATATAAATTATGGATATCCTTCAGAAGCAGTAAATTATAAGAAAAAACAAAAAATAACTAATGTAGCCAAGTATTATATTTTAAATAATTGTCTAGACAATATATCCATAAGATTTGATGTTATTGAAGTTTATTTAAAAAGTAAAAAAATAAATCATATAGTCAATGCTTTTTAGAAAGGAAGAAAATGTTAAGTATAATTAATTCAAACAATTTAATAGGTATAGAAAGTTTTTTAGTTAAGGTGGAAATAGACATAAGTAGAGGAATACCTGCATTTAATATTGTAGGACTACCGAGTACAGAGGTAAGAGAAGCTAGGGAGAGAGTAAAGTCAGCTGTAATTAATGCAGGTTATGATTTTCCAAACTCACGAATAGTTATCAATTTATCTCCAGCAGATATGAGAAAAGAAGGTTCTTTTTTAGATTTGCCCATGAGTGTGGGAATTCTTAGAAAATACATAAACAAAAAAGACTCTTATTTAAATGAAAGTATATTTGTAGGTGAACTATCTTTAGATGGTCATTTGAGGAAGGTTAAAGGCATTTTACCTTTAGTTATTGGTGCAAAAAAAGAAAAGTTCAAAAGAATATTTATTCCTTATGATAACTTTAATGAAAGTAATTTTATTGATGGAATAGATATAATTCCTATAAAAAATTTAAATGAATGTATTAATTATTTAAATGGCAAAGAAGAAATAAATAATAATTATAAGGAATTAGAAATAAATAATATGACAATGGATTATAATGAAGATTTTCAGGATGTAAAGGGGAATTATTTTGTAAAAAGAGCAAGTGAAATAGCTGCTGCAGGAAATCATAATCTTATGATGGTAGGACCTCCAGGCTCAGGTAAAACAATGATAGCAAAGCGTATTAGAACCATACTTCCTAAATTAAGTAAAGAAGAAGTTATAGAAATAAGTAAAATTTATAGCATAGCAGGTATGTTAGATGAAAAATTTGGAATTGTAAATCAAAGACCATTCAGATCACCTCACCACAGTACAACTATACAATCTTTAGTAGGGGGAGGATATAATTCTAAGCCGGGAGAAATAGTTTTAGCTCACAGGGGAGTTTTGTTTTTAGATGAAATAGGAGAATTTCATAGAAATACTTTAGAAAGTCTAAGACAGCCCATGGAAGACAGATATGTCAATATAAGTCGTTTAAAATACAGTGTAAAATATCCTTGCAATATGTTAGTTATAGGTGCTATGAATCCTTGTCCATGTGGATATTATATGTCAAATAAAGAATGTCGATGCAGACCTTACGATATAAATAGATATAAAAATAAATTATCAGGACCTCTTTTAGATAGATTTGATTTATTTGTGGAAGTGGGAGAAATTTCTTATAGTGAACTCAACAAAAAGTGCCAAGGTGAAAAATCACAAGACATAAGAAAAAGAGTAGAAAAAGCCAGAAAAATACAAAAATCAAGATTTGAAAATAAAAATATATACACAAATAATGAAATGACATCAAAAGATATAGATAAATATTGTGTCTTAGATGATAAGAGCAGAGAAATTACTAATAAAATTTTTGATAAATATAAATTAAGCAATAGAAGTTATACAAAATTAATAAAAATATCGAGAACCATAGCTGATTTGGAAGGTGAAGAAAAAATAAATTCAAATAATATAATGGAAGCTTTTTCATTTAGAAAAGCTTATTATGATTATTTTAGATAGGAGAAAAAAATGGAGAAAAAGGATATTTATTTAGGGATTGATTCAATAAAAGGAATAAGTAGCATAACTCTTGGTAAAATAATAGATGAAGTAGGCACTGTGGAGGACATTATAAATCTTAAGGAAAAAGATATATATAATTTAAAAAATATAAGTTTAAATATTAAAGAAAATTTAGTAAAATATATTAGTCATTTCAATTTAAATGAAATTAAGGAAAAATTATATAAAAACTCTATTGAGTATATTTGTATAGAAGATGAAGAATATCCAAATAAACTTAGAAATATTTATAATCCTCCTTTAGTATTATTTTATAAAGGAGATTTATCCATAATAAATAATAATTTAAACATAGCAATGGTTGGCTCTAGAAAACCTACACCTTACGGAATTGATTGTGCACAGAAAATAAGCTATGAATTATCACAAAGAAATATTAACATAATTAGTGGGTTGGCCTTTGGTATAGACTCATGTTCTCACAGAGGATGTATGAAGGGAAATGGAAAAACTATTGCAGTTTTAGCATCTTCTCTAGAAAATATAACACCAAGGAGCAATGAAAAGCTAGCTAATGAAATATTAGAAGATGGAGGGTTACTTATATCAGAATATAATGTGGGGCATATAGTAACTCGTGGATGCTTTCCATCTAGAAATAGAATATTAAGTGGTATAAGTGATGGCATAATTGTTGTTGAAGCTGCACAAAAAAGTGGAGCTTTAATTACAGCAGATTTAGGTATGGAGCAAGGAAAAAATATTTTTGCAATACCTGGAAATATTTATTCTGATATGAGTAGAGGTTGTCATAAAATAATAAAAGAAGGAGCCAAATTAGTAGAAAATATTGAAGATATTTTAGAAGAATATAATAATAGTGCTTTTAATAATAATGAAATTAGTATAGAATATGATATTAAAGGTCTAAGTGATGAATCCAAAAAAATAATGGAAGCTATAAAAAGACAAGGTATCTTGCAAATTGATGAAATTTGTGATAATACTGATATGGACATAAAAATTGTAAATTCCATAATAAATGAATTATTATTAAAAGACTTAGTTGTTGAAATGAATAATAAAATGTATAGTATAAATTAAATAAAAATAAGGGTGGGGGTGTAACAATGGCAAAAACATTAGTAATTGTGGAATCGCCTGCAAAAGCTAAAACAATTGAAAAATTCTTAGGAAAGAGCCATTATACTGTAAAAGCATCAGTAGGTCATGTGAGAGATTTACCTAAAAGTACTTTAGGTGTTGATATAGATAATAATTTTGAACCAAGATATATTAACATAAGAGGTAAAGGTGACTTAATAAAAGAACTAAAGAAAGAAGCTAAAAAGGCCAAAAGGGTATATCTAGCAACGGACCCCGATAGAGAAGGGGAAGCTATATCTTGGCATTTAGCTTATATTTTAGGTATAGATGAAAATGACGAATGCAGAATTGAATTTAATGAAATAACAAAAGATGCTATCAAAAAAGCTATAAAAAATCCAAGAAATATAGATTTAAAATTAGTAGATGCTCAACAAGCAAGAAGAGTACTTGATAGATTACTTGGTTATCAAATAAGTCCAATACTTTGGGCAAAAGTTAGAAAAGGGCTTAGTGCTGGTAGGGTACAATCAGTTACAACTAAGCTAATATGCGAAAGAGAAAGAGAAATTAATGATTTTGTACCAAAGGAATATTGGAGTCTAGAAATAGAAGGCAAAACTAAAGATAATGAAAATATAACTTTTAAATTTATTTCTTATAATAATGAGAAAATAGAATTAAATAATGAAGAAGAAGTTAATCATATTTTAGAAAATATAAAAAATGAAAAACTTGTAGTTGAAAAAATAGAATCAAAAACAAGAAGAAAATCAGCACCAAAGCCATTTACAACTAGTATGCTTCAACAAGAAGCAGCCAATAAATTATCTTTTACAACTAAAAAGACAATGATGGTAGCTCAAGAATTATATGAAGGTGTTGATATTGAAGGTGAAGGAACTGTAGGTCTTATATCTTATATAAGAACTGATTCAAAGAGAATATCTGATGAAGCTAAAGAAAAAGCTAAAACATACATAATAGATGATTTAGGTGAAAAATACTACAAAGAACATAAAGAAAAGAAAGACAATAAAGAAAAGAAAAAAGTTCAAGATGCCCATGAGGCCATTAGACCAACTTCTGTATTTAGAACACCAGATAGTATAAAAAGTTCTCTAACTAGAGATCAATTTAAACTTTATAACTTAATATGGAGAAGATTTGTAGCAAGTCAAATGGAAGATTCACTATTTGATGTCTTAACTGTAGATTGCAAAATAGGAAATGCTCTATTTAGAGCTAGTGGATCTGTTATGAAGTTTGATGGTTATACTAAAGTATATAATTTCACGGAAAGACAAGACAAAATACTTCCTCCAATAGCCGAAAATGATGAATTAGAAGTAAATAAGTTTTTACCAAATCAACATTTTACTCAGCCACCTGCAAGATATACAGAGGCTAGTTTAGTAAAAACACTAGAAGAACTTGGGATAGGTAGACCTAGTACGTATGCGCCAACTATAACAACTATTTTAAATAGAGGTTATGTGGAAAAAGAAGGTACAAGCCTACATCCAACAGAGCTTGGTATGATTGTTACTGATATTTTAGATATAAACTTCCAAAAATTTATTGATGTGGACTTTACTGTTCAAATGGAAAGTAAACTAGATGAAATTGAAGAAGGCGATATTCAATGGAAAGATGTTGTTGGTGAGTTTTACGAACCACTTAGAGAAGCAATAAAAGAAGCAAATGAAAAAATCGAAAAGATAAATATGGACGAAGAAACTGATGAAATTTGTGAAGAATGTGGATCTAATATGGTTATAAAATATGGCAGATTTGGTAAATTTATGGCCTGCAAAAATTATCCAGAGTGTAAAAATACTAAACCGTTAGTCAATAAAATTGGTGTTAAATGTCCAAAATGTAAAGATGGAGAGATTATTTTAAGAAAATCTAAAAAAGGTAAGGCCTTTTATGGATGTTCAAATTATCCAGAATGTGACTTTATAAGCTGGAATAAACCAACGGGAGAAGTATGCAAAGAATGTGGATCTTATATGGTAGAAAAACGTACTAAAAGTGAAGCAAAAGAAGTATGCTCTAACAAGGAATGCAAAGCGGAAGGTAGAATTTTAGAGTAATATTTTGGAAATTACAGAATATTTAGAAAAATAACAACAATTTATTGTTATGTATGCTAATTTATGTTAGAATAAATTAGGAAAACGTAAGCAAATAACTAAGAAATTAGAGAATATAAAATTCTTGAAACCTTAAACTTTGTTAAGGAGATGATTAAATGGCAAGTGAAGTATTACAAAAGACAAGAAAGATTAATAAGACTCTTCAAACAAGCGGAGGTAGTAGTGTATCATTTAATTTATTAGCAGAAACTCTAGGAGAAGTACTAGGAGCTAATATATATGTAATTAGTGCAAAAGGAAAAGTATTAGGTCTTTACTTAACAGATGTACAAGATAGTTCTGTTATAGAAGATGAAGAAACTAAGTTACAAGTTTTCCCACAAGCATATACACAAAGTGTCTTAAAAATAAATGAAACATTAGAAAATTTAACTGGAGAAAAAGTATTAGAAGTATTTCCATATGAGCAAGGAAGACTAGAAAAATATACGACTATTGTTCCCATCTTAGGAAGCGGACAAAGACTTGGAACACTAGTAGTATCAAGATATAATGATAAATTTACAGATGATGATTTAGTAATATCTGAGTACAGTGCTACAGTTATAGGTATGGAAATTTTAAGAGGTTTAAGTGAAGAGATGGAAGTGGAAATGAGAAAAACTGCTGTTGTTCAAATGGCAATAGGAACTCTATCTTACTCAGAACTTGAAGCTGTAGAACATATATTTAAAGAATTAGAAGGTAATGAAGGATTACTTGTGGCAAGTAGAATAGCTGATAGAGTAGGTATTACGAGGTCGGTAATAGTTAATGCTCTTAGAAAATTTGAAAGTGCAGGAGTAATAGAATCAAGATCTCTAGGTATGAAAGGGACTCATATAAAAATTCTTAATGACAAATTAATACCAGAGCTTAAAAAAGTAAGAAGTAATTATTAATAAAAAAGGTATCTTTATAAAGATACCTTTTTAAATTATAATTGGAGATAGTAGTATGTTTACAATAATGATAATAGACGATAATGTGCAACTTCAAAATGAAATTGGAAATTTATTAATCGTAAATGGTTATGGAGTTTTAAAACCAAAAGATTTTAATAATATACCTAAAATAGTAAAAGAAGACAACCCGGATTTAATATTATTAGATATAAATCTTCCAAATGATGATGGATTTAAAATATGTACAGAGATACGTAGCTTTTCAAAGATACCTATAATTTTTATAACAAGTAGAAATACAAATATAGATGAGCTTATGGCAATAACCTTAGGCGGAGACGACTTTATAACAAAACCTTATAATACTCAAATTCTTTTAGCTAGAATTAATGCACTTATTAAAAGAGCTTATCCTAATAATTCCAACTTAGACGTAATTGAACATAATGGTTTTAAGTTAAATATTTTATCAAGTACTATTGAGTATAATGGCAATAGTGAAGAACTTACAAAAAATGAAATGAAAATATTGTACTACTTATTAATAAATAAAGGAAAGATAGTATCTAGAGCAGCGATTATGGAATACTTATGGGATAGTTCTATGTTTGTAAATGATAATACTCTTACAGTAAATATAACAAGAATAAGAAATAAAATTGAAGAAATAGGATTAAAGGATTTTATTAAAACTAAAAGAGGACAAGGTTATATAATATGAGTTTTAAAGAGTATCTAAAATATAATATAGCAAATATATTGTTAAATATAATATCTTTAATATTTTTGGAAGTATTTCTTTTAAGTATAGGTAATGAATTAAAACCATTAGTAATTATAGCTATAATTTGGATATGTGTTTTATTTAGTTATTTGATTATGGCATATATAAAAAGAAAAAATCATTTTAAATTTGTAGAAAAGTGTATATGCAATATAGATAAAAAATATTTAATAAGTGAGGTATTAGATGTACCACCTTTTATTGAAGCAAAGCCCTATTATTTTCTTTTGAAAAAATCAAGTAAAGCAATGAGGGAAGAGATTAATAAGGAAAAACTAAGATTACAGGATTATAAAGAGTATATAGAACAATGGATTCATGAAGTAAAAACACCAATTTCTCTTATTAAATTAATTGAAGAAAATAATAGAAATGATAAAAGTTCAGCAATACTTATGCAATTGGAAGAAATAGATAGATATGTAGAACAAGCTTTATTTTATGCAAGAAGCGAGTATGTTGATAAAGATTATCTTATAAAGGAGATAAGTCTTAAAAGTTGTGTAAATAATGTTATTACAAGAAATAAGCAAGGATTTATTTTAAATAATATTGATATAGAAATTGAAAATATAGATACAGATGTATATTGTGATAGTAAATGGCTTGAATTTATTTTACACCAGATAATAGTAAATTCTATAAAGTATAGAAATAACATAAATCCAAAAGTTAAGATATATTTACAAGAAATTAAAAATGGGACTAAATTGATTATTGAGGATAATGGTATTGGAATTCCTAAAAATGAAATAGACAGAGTATTTGAAAAAGGATTTACAGGAAATCTAGGTCGTATAAACAGTAAATCTACAGGAATTGGATTATATTTGTGTAAAAAATTATGTGATAAATTAGGAATATTAATAGGCATAGAATCAGAAATAGATACTTATACAAAAGTTAGTATTATTTTCCCTAGTGGAAGTTTTTGTAAGTTCTAAGTTAACAATGTGACAATATTGTCACCTAAAAGTAAGATTAAATCGAATCTAGTATGGAACATATAAGTTAAAATATCTTTGAGGTGATAATAATGAATGAAGTATTAAAAATAGACAATATTGAAAAATACTATGGCAATAAAGGTAATATAGTTAAAGCAGTTGATGGAATAAGCTTTAATGTTAAAAAAGGTGAATTTGTAGGAGTAATGGGACCATCAGGGTCAGGAAAGACAACTTTATTAAACTTGATAGCTACAATTGATGATGTAAGTTCAGGAAATATTTATTTGGATGGAAAAGATTTAACTGAAATAAACCAGAAAAAAATAGCAAAGTTTAGAAGAGAAAATTTAGGATTTATATTTCAAGATTTTAATTTATTAGATACATTGACTATACATGAAAATATAGCTTTAGCACTAACTATAAATAAAACTAAAAAGAGTGAGATAGACAATAAAGTAATAAATATAGCAAAAGAACTAGGAATAGAAGAATTACTCTCAAAATATCCTTATGAGGTATCAGGTGGACAAAAACAAAGAACTGCATGTGCAAGGGCATTAGTAACCAATCCTAAACTTATATTAGCAGATGAACCAACAGGTGCATTAGATTCAAAAGCAGCTCAAATGTTAATAGAAATGATATCAAATTTAAATAGGAATTTAGAGGCAACAATATTAATGGTAACTCATGATTCATTTACAGCGAGCTATTGTGATAGGATATTATTTATTAAGGATGGCAAAATCTTTACAGAGTTAGTAAGAGGAACAAATACAAGACGACAGTTTTTCAATAAAATTTTAGATGTAGTAGCTTTGTTAGGTGGTGATGTTAGAGATGTACGCTCAGCTAGCCAAAACTAATATAAGAAAAGCTATTAAAGATTATTTGATTTATTTTATAACTATAACAATATGTGTTAGTTTATTTTATGCAATTACATCACTGTCTAGTTCAAGTTATGAATTAATAACAGAAGAATCTTATAATTTTAGAAATTTAAAATTAATATTACAGTATTCAACTTATGTAATTACAGCAATTCTTATCTTGCTTGTGGCATATGTTAATAAATATATGATAGGAAGGCGTAAAAGAGAATTTGCTACATATGTATTGCTTGGGGCAGAACAAAACAGCATATCAATGATGTTTTTTATTGAAACAATTGTAGTAGGCGTTTTAGCTATAATAGCAGGAATATTTGTAGGAACTTTATTTTCTCAAGCAATTACAGCAATGGTGTTAATAAGTGCAAAGCAGGAAGTAGTTTTTAGTATAAAGTTGTATTTAGATACAGTGGCAATTACATTTATATTTTTTATATCTATGTTTTGTATAATCGGACTTTATAATATTATAGTTTTAAGAAAAATAAAGCTTATAGATATGTTAAATGCACACAAACAAGTAGAATTTCAATTTAAAAGAAGTAAGAAAGTATACATATCAATATTTGTAGTATCAATAATTATGTATATTATTAGTGGCAGTTATACTGTTAAATTAATAAATTCAGAAATTGATTATAGTGTAAAACTATTGATATACATAGGGATATCTTTAATAACTTTTATAATAGGTACTTATGCATTATTTTATTCAATTTCTTATATTATGATTTGTATAAAAAATAAATGGGTTAATTTTAAATATGAAGGTACAAATTTATTTTTAATAGGATCCATAGTATCTAAGGTAAAGACAGCACCAATATTAATGGCTACAATATCAATTACTTTTTTAGGTGCTATGATAAGTTTTATAATGACACTTGTAATGTCTCAGTGGGCAATGGGCTATTTAGATATGAGAGTTCCTTACGATATAGACATAAGGAATAATTATAGTACTAATTTTTTAGCTAAATCTAATATAGATGATATTAAAGTGCTTCCTAAATTAGATTATAGTGAGATTGTAGAATACTTAAACAATAATGGTGCAGTCATAGAGAGTTATTGTCAGGTAGAAAAATATATTATAAGTTATGATGAGTCAACTTTAGCCATAAAACTAAGTGATTTTAATAAATTAAGAGCTATGCTAGGATACAATGAAATTGAACTTAAAAATAATGAATTTACAACTCAATGGCATAATGCTGCTAGTGACGAAGTAGTAAATGATTATGTAGTCAAAAATTCAAATTTGAATATCAATGGAATAACATATAATATTAGTCAAGATTCAAGTTATAAAGATTCCATTGGAGAAGGTTTTTACTTTAATTCTGATAATATTATAATTTTACCAGATAGAGTATGTGATAATCTTGATTTTATAGAGACTAATTTTGTTGCTAATATTGAAAATAAGATGAAATATGAAGAAGCTAATGAATTTAGGCAAAATTATATTTATGAGTGGTTTAGAAATAATAATTCTAAATTTGTAACAAAGTATAGTAATGAAAATGATATAACAGATAGTGTAATTGACATAAGAATTAAATCACTAGAAATTAATAATATATTAACAACAACCTTAGCAATGAGAATTCTTGGAGTATATTTAGGAATAGTGCTTTTAATGATAAGTTTAACTATTTTATCACTTAGCCAGCTTACTGAATCTATTGAGCATAAAGATAGGTTTAATGTGCTTGGGAAATTAGGTGTTGAAGAAGATCAAATAAATAAGATTATTTTAAAACAAATTTCAATATATTTTATAGTACCTATTGCTATAGCAATGATTGGGGCTGCTATATTTATATATAATTATTATATAATTTATAATGATATAATTACAATTTTTGTTGGAAATATAGAATTTATTTTAAGTATAATCTTTGGAGTTGCTTTAATGCTTGTAATTTATATGTGTTACTTTATAGGAACGTATTATACATTTAAAAGAA
>OGCQ01001744.1_pt1 | contig 24932 bp, 19 predicted proteins | sample 1570161 | NCBI WGS metagenome assembly OGCQ01 (sample SAMEA4384402, study PRJEB24528) | human gut metagenome
AACCCCCGATACCGCCGTGAAAGGGCGGTGTCTTAACCGCTTGACCAACCGGCCACATGGTGACCCATGTAGGCCTCGAACCTACGACACCCTGATTAAGAGTCAGGTGCTCTACCAACTGAGCTAATGGGCCAAGCAAGTTTTAGAACTGTGCAAGAGATAGTATACTAACTTTTATGCGCGCCGTCAAGTGTTTTTTGAAAAAATTTGCTAAAATTTTTATAAACCTGCATCTGTGATATAATAATTGTATTATGATAACAGATAAAATACAGATAATTTTAGCTGATATTACAAAAATAAATACCGATGCCATAGTGTGCTCATCTAATAAAAGTTTATTTAAAGGTTCAGGGCTGAGCAAATTTATTTATGAAGCTGCCGGAGCAATATCCGTTGAAGGTGAAGCATTAAAGTTTGCTCCGCTTGATGAAGGTGCTGTTTGTTTTACTCAAGGCTATAATTTGCCGGCGAGGTATATAATTCATTCGGAAGAACTAAAAAATAAATTTACAGGAGCCGATAACATTGAATAACAGACTATTAAGCATGATTATGGGTGTTGCTGTTGGTGACGCATTGGGATTGCCTGCACAGTTTTATAGCCGAAAGGTTTTAGATAAATATCCGCTTGTAAAAATGGTTGAAAGTGAAGAAGGGGTGGCGGGAACATATTCTGACGATACGGCAATGACATTATGTACGCTTGCGAGTTTTACCGAAAATAACTGGCAGCTGGATTTACAGGATATAATGAACCGTTTTATAAACTGGTATGGACATGGTTATATGGCTGTAAATCATAAAACCATAGATGTTGGAATAGCAACACGCAAGGCAATTCAGCGTGCTTATGACGGCGTACCTTTGGATAAATGCGGCGGCGCTGACGAATGGGACTGCGGAAATGGCTCGCTTATGCGTATTGCTCCGGTAATTTTTTATCTGCAACGTAATGCGCAGGCAGATATTTTAAAAACAGTCAGTACCATTTCGTCGTTAACGCATGCACACCAGCGCTGCATAATGTGCTGTTATATTTATGTTGTGCTTGGACTGCAATTGTTAAAAAATCCGGGGCAGAATAAAACTGAGCTGTTTAAAAAGACAATGCCATCGCTTGCAGCAGATGTAAAAGAAAAATTTGCTCCTGATGAAACAAGGCTTTTAGCACGTTTGTATGATATTGAAAATTTTATAAATTTGAGCAGGGACGAAATAAAAAGCAGCGGTTATGTAATTGATACGTTAGAAGCATCAGTGTGGTGCTTTTTAACAACAGATAATTTTAAAGACTGCATTTTAAAAGCTGTAAACCTTGGCGACGACGCAGATACCGTAGCAGCCATTGCCGGTGCTTTTGCAGGTTTATATTACGGATTAGACGCAATACCCGAAGAATGGGTAGGCAACCTTTTGGGTAAAGAAAATATTTATAAATTGTGCGGAATGTGAATAAAAAAAGACAGCCAAACTTCCACCTTAAGGTTTAATATTGCCCGTGTTTGTGATAAAATATAAATATTATAGTAAAGAAGTAAATTTGGAGGAATGTACATGTTAGACATGAATTTTGTCAGGGAAAATCCTGATGCGGTAAAAGAAGCACTGGCAAAGCGCCATTCCAAAATAGATTTAGACGCTTTTTTGGAGCTGGACAAACAGCGCCGCGAGGTTATTTTAAGCGTTGAAAAATTAAAAAGCCAGCGCAACAGCGCATCTCAGGAAATCGGCCGCATGAAAAAAGCCGGTGAAAATGCTGACGCGCAAATGGCAGCAGTGCGCGCCCTTGGAGAAGAAATTGCCGCAGGCGATGCAAAATTAAAAGATATCGAAGCACAGTTAAACGCTATTTTATATACCATTCCTAATATGCCTGCTCCGGATGTTCCGGTTGGCGAAGATGATTCCGACAACCCGGAAGTACGCCGCTGGGGCGAGCCGCGCAAATTTGATTTTGAGCCGCAGGCCCATTGGGATATCGGCGAAAAACTGGGCATTCTGGATTTTGACCGTGCCGCTAAAGTTACCGGCGCACGTTTTACCTTCTACAAAGGCCTTGGTTCCCGCCTGGAACGTGCGGTAATTAATTTCTTCCTTGATATTAACACCAAAGAACACGGTTACACCGAAATGTTTACGCCGTTTATGGCTAACAGCAATACTTTGTTCGGCACCGGCCAACTGCCGAAGTTTGCCGAAGATATGTTCAAGCTGGAAGGTTTGGACTACTATCTGATTCCGACGTCAGAAGTTACTTTAACCAACTACCACGCCGGTGAAATTTTAAACGGCGAAGACCTGCCGAAATATTATACCGCTTACAGCGCCTGCTTCCGCAGTGAAGCCGGCAGCGCCGGACGCGATACCCGCGGCTTAATCCGCCAGCACCAGTTTAATAAGGTAGAAATGGTTAAAATTGTAAAACCTGAAACCAGCTGGGATGAGCTTGATAAATTAACCCACAATGCCGAGCATTTATTGCAGCTTCTGGGTCTGCCTTACAGGGTAGTCCGCCTCTGCACCGGCGATTTGGGCTTCAGCAGTGCCACTACTTACGACCTTGAAGTATGGCTGCCTGCTGCCAACATGTACCGCGAAATTTCTTCCTGCTCCAACTGCCTCGACTTCCAGGCACGCCGCGCAAATATCCGTTTCCGCCGCGATGCCAAGTCCAAACCGGAATATGTACATACGCTTAACGGCTCCGGCCTTGCTGTTGGACGTACTGTATGCGCAATTTTGGAAAACTACCAGCAGGCTGACGGCAGCGTGGTAATTCCTGAAGTTCTGCGTCCGTACATGGGCTGTGACGTTATTGCAGCTCCCGAAAAATAAACAACATATCAGTTAATAATAAAAGCCCTGCCTTGTTGGCAGGGCTTTTTAAGTTTTTATTTATTCAAACCTTTTTCGTGCAGCCAGTTTTGCATTAAGTCTGCAATCTGTACGTTGTTAAGGTCGCTGAAGGGAAAGTGCGTGTTGCCGGTAACGCCTATTTCCGGCAGGTGTACAACGGTGCAGTCGCCGCCGTGGCGGTTGATGGCTGCCGCAAATTTACGCGCCATATCCAGGCGGATGCGCCAGGAATCTTTATTCCACTCGTCGGTGTAGTTTTCGGCAATGTTGTCGCCATAGTAAATGACGATAGGAATTTTGGTCAGCTGCATAAATTCGTCAAGCGTTACGGGTTCCGGCTGTAATGGGCCGAAGGGGCTTGATGTAGGAATTGCTTCCGGTTCTTCGCCCTGCGGGAAAACAAAGCTGCTGCCTGGTTCGTAACTGATTACGGCGCGTACTTTGGGGTTTTTAATGGCGATACGCCAGCCCGGGCCGCCGCCCTGCGAATGGGTGATGAGCACGCCGTCGCCGGTTTTATCAAAAACTGCGCTTAAAGCATTAACAACAACGCTCTGATCATACGGTGCGGTGTTGGGTGTCATCTGGCGGTAGTACTGGTCAAGCGCTGCCGGGTTTTTGCTGAACTGTACGCCTTTAAAAAATTCCGGCGCGTCGCCGACGCGGAAATTGCTGAACCAGAACTGGTCATTGGTTGTGGCGTTTACAGTGCCGTCAACGGTTGCCTGCCCTGCGTCACCGCGGCGCGGCTGGTCTACAAGGTAGGTAGCATAGCCGCGTTCCAGAAAGATATTTTGAAAACCATCGCGTCCGTCCGGAGTGGTTTCCCATGTTTTTTTGCTCTGCCCTGCGCCGTGTAAAAATACCAGCGGCAGTTTATGGGCATTAACGGGTTTCTGGTAAAAAACATAGGCGTGGTCGCCGTGCAGGGTTTGCCCCTGCGGGTTTAAAGGATTGCTGAAATCAAAGCTGCCGGGTGTGGTAACGGTGGTGCCGCCTGCAAAAAAGCTGCCCTGGTCCTGCAAAAGCACGGATTTTTCAAAGGCGTAGGCGCTTGTGCTCAGCATCAGCGCAAGTACGGCTGCTGCAAGTGTTTTGGTTGTTTTGTGCTGCATAGTATTACCTTCTTTTTATTATCTTGTTATTACAGATGTTTGCCGTAAAAGTCCTGCAATTTGGCAACAAACTGGTCAACATATTCGGGCACATAGTAAGTCTGGATGTGTGTTGCGCCGTCGACGAGGAACAGTTCTTTATCCCTGGTGCCGGTAGCTTTTTCGTAGGCTTCTTTGCTCATGTACAGGGAATCAGCTTTGCTGCCTGCCATTAACAGCAGCGGCTGGTCGATAAGCTCAAGCTGGTCGGTAGCGTCCCATGCCATCAGCTCCATCAGGCTGCTGGTGGTATAGGCAAAGGTGGAGTTGGGGTGACGGTGCGTGCGGCCGTAGTATATCATGCCTTCGCGGTACAGGTCGGTCGGGATTTTGGCAATGGATTCATCGGTAAGGGCATCAAAATCAACGTTGCCGCTGATGGCATATTCGCCTTTGGCAATTTCGGCTGCACGGGCATCGCTTGCTTCATGCAGGCGCTGCTGAACTGTATCAAGGCCGCTGTTCATATAGCCGTTGCGTCTTACTTCGCCGCTGTTGAACATGCTTAAAGTTGCAACTGCTTTAAAGCGTTTATCGCTTTTTGCTGCATTAAGGGTGTAACCGCCGCCGCCGCAGATGCCGAGTACGCCCATGCGGTCAGGGTCAACGCCGGGGTAAGTCATAATGTAATCGGCCATGCCGTGAATGTCTTCAGTGCGGTAATAGGGTACATCTTTATGGCGCGGTTCGCCTGCGCTTGCGCCCTGATAAGCAGCGTCAGCCGTGATGGTGATGTAGCCGAGTGCGGCAAGGCGCTGTGCGTAAAGCCCTGCAACCTGTTCTTTAACGCCGCCGTTGGGGTGGGCAACAACAATAGCAGGGTATTTTTTTGCCGGGTCATAGCCTGCCGGGGTGTAAACATTGGCGGCAATTTTCAGCCCGTTTAGCTTGTAGCTTACGGGGTGGATATTTACCTGCCCTTTTACGTTTTGGGTAATGGCATTGCGGTAAACAAGCCCCCAGGGGTTAGTGTTTGCAGGTTCGGCTGCAAAGGCTGCGCCTGCGCTTAATGCCATTATAAGTCCTGCGGTAAGTAAAGTTCTGCGTAATTTCATGGTAGCTGTTCCTTTCTTTATATCTGTTTATGTCTGTCCGTTATTTCAAAACATTATTTAAAATTGCCTGTGCGTTGCTGCCGGTGTCGGTGCTTACGGTTTCGTTCAGCACATCAACGGCTTCTTGTAACTGCTCCGGTGTAAGCCCGGTGTTCATGGCTGCGCGGAAGTGCGAAGTAAGCTGCGGGTTTACGTTGCCGATGCCTGCCAGCGCGCCTACGGTTGCCAGTTCGCGCTGCTGCCAGGTAAGTACGTCGCGTGCAAAAATGTCATAAAACAAATGCTCGCGCAGGAAGGTGTTAATGATTGGTGCAAATTCGTTAGTTACAACGCGGCCGCTGATGGCGGTCTGGATTTCCGTGCCTTTGGCAAGACGGTCAACGGAAGGGTCGAGCGGTGTAGCGTCCGGGCCCATTTCGTTGTTAATGCCTGCGGCTTTGCGTTCCTGCACCAGATTGTTCAGCGTGCTGAGTGCGTTTAAGCTGCGTGGGAAGCCGGTGTAAGCATAAAGGTGCACCAAAACTTCTTTAGCCTGGTTTACGGTCATGCCGTTATCCAAAGCGGTGGCAAGAGATTTTTTCAGGTTCGGCAAATCGCCTTTGGCCATAAAGGCTGCCACCGTTACAATGTTTGCCTGCTGCGTGTTTAAGGCTTTCAGTTCCGCTGCCTGCACACCGGTGCTGATGCCTGCCGTTAACATAAGTGCAGTTAAAAGTGCCAGATATTTCTTTTTCATTGCCGTTCCTCCTTAGTCTTTCGGATAATCTTCATCACTGACGGGTTCCAGCCAGGTTACGGTGCCGCCTGCTTCAGAAAGGGCGATATGCGTCATGGACATTTTTGCCGAGCCGCCGTGCCAGTGTTTAACGCTCGGCGGGCAGCGCACAATGTCGCCCGGTTTAAGCATTACAGGCTTTTTGCCCCATTCCTGCGTCCAGCCGGTGCCTTCGGTAACAATTAAGGTCTGGCCCATTTCGTGGATATGCCAGTAAGTGCGAGCGCCGGGGCTGAAGGTAACAGTGGCGGCATAGCTTTTGGAAGGTGCCTGCGGCCCGTAAAGGGCAGCCGTTACAACTTCGCCGGTAAAATGCTCGCTCCCGGCAGATTGCAGCGTAAGCACCTGCGGGCTTGTTACTGTTTGGTGCAGCGGCGCGCTTTCTGCCGCAAAGGCGGGAACTGCCATAGCCGTAATGGCGGCGGCAAGCGCCAGTGTTTTAAAAATCCTGTTCATAAAAGCTCCTTTCTTTCTGCGCAAAGCAGCAAATTATTTATATGATTTCTGGTAGATGCCGATTACGTCTTCTTTGGTAAGCGCAACGCGGTCGCAGGCGAACAGGCCGCCCATCGGGCCCATGGCATTGTCTGCCATTTTGGGGAATTCATCAGGCGTAATGCCGTAGTCGCTCATTTTCAGGTCTGCCACGCCGCAGTCTTCCAAAAGTTTTTGCAGTACTGTTAAAAAGTCTTCCGGTTTATCGGCGTTTTCCATGCCCATGGCTTTTGCCATGCGTACAAAGCGTTCATCACAGGCATGGTGGGCAATTACGTTGCCGAAATATGCGCGGCTTAACATAATCAGCCCTGCGCCGTGCGGAAGGTTGGGGTGGTAAGCGCTGAGCGCGTGTTCCAGTGAGTGCTGGCTGCTGGTGGTGCCTACGCACATTACCGTGCCGGAAAGAATATTGCCGAAAGCAACGTGCGTTCTTGCTTCAATGTCATTGCCGTCTTTAACGGCGCGTGCCAGATGGCGGCCGACGTTTTCAATGGCGGTGATGGCGTACATATCGCTCATAAGGTTGGCGAATTTGGAGATATAACCTTCAAGGCTGTGGCTGAGCGCGTCAAAGCCCTGATAAGCAGTGTAATGTGCCGGTACGCTTTTCATCAGTTCCGGGTCTTCAATGCACAGTACGGGGAACAGGTCCGGCGTTTTCAGGCCGACTTTTTCATTGGTTTCGGGGTTGGTAATAACGCAGCCTGCGTCGGCTTCGCTGCCGGTACCTGCCGTGGTGCTGATGGCAACGATTGGCAGCGGTTTATTTTTAATGGGCTGTCCTTTGCCGGTGCCGCTTGCAATGTAATCCCATAAGTCGCCGGGGTTGGCTGCCATAACGGCAATGGCTTTGGCGCTGTCGATAACGCTGCCGCCGCCCAGTGCAACAATAAAATCTGCGCCCTGCGCTTTAACAAAGGCCGCGCCCTCCATAACGGTTTCTTTCAGCGGGTTGGGCTGAATTTTATCAAAAACGCTTGTGGCTACGCCTGCCTGCGCCAGTTGTTCTTCGGTGCGGCTTAAATAACCGTTGGCACGGGTTGATTTGCCGTTGGAAATAATAATAACGGCTTTTTTGCCGGGCAGCTGCTGCTTGCCAAGCTCATTTAAAGTACCTGCGCCAAATAAAATTTTTGTCGGAACATACATGTTAAAATCCATTTTTATGCCTCCCAAAATAAAATGTTTGCTTATTTGTGGTTATATGCTATAATCAACTTGTAAGTTTAAGTAAATTGTATAAGTTAAAGCGCACTTTAAGTCAATGGCAAAATTGTGAACTTTTAAGGGAGTGATAAAAAATGTTTTATACTGTCGGTGAAATGGCTAAAATATTAAATACAACGTCTTCTACACTGCGTTATTACGATAAAGAGGGCCTGCTGCCGTTTGTGGAGCGCAGCGAAAGCGGCATCCGTATGTTTAAAGACAGCGATTACGAATGGCTGCTTGTTATAGACTGCCTGAAAAATACCGGTATGGGCATTAAAGACATTAAAAAATTTATACATATGGTGCTGGAAGGCGATGCAACCATTAAAGAACGCCTTGAAATGATGAAAAAGCAGCGTGAAAGCGTTAAGGAACAAATGGCAAAACTGCAGCAGACGCTGGACACTCTGGACTATAAGGTTTGGTATTACAGTACGGCAGAAAAGGCAGGCACAACGGCAGTGCCGCGCAATATGCCGGAAGAACAGGTTCCGGAAAACCTGCGCGCTGCCCGCCGCCGCTTAAAAATAATCCATGCCAAGGCTGATGACTTAAATTAAAAGGCAAATAAAAAAGCAGAAACGTTTTTACAAGCGTTTCTGCTTTTTGTTTTTATGTTCAATCTTCCGTTACTTTAAAATGCAGCGGTTTACCGAAAGTTTTAAAGAACCATTTTAAGTGTGCGCGTATCTGGTGCAGTTCAATAACGGGGTTGCCGTGTTCTTTCAGTTCCAGAAAAGCGCCTTCGTTATTTATGCCGGCGCGTGTAATGCTTAAAATACCGGTCTGCGTGTAATCAAGGCTTTCAGCCAGGGCCAAAAGCAGCGCCAGCCTGCTTACCGTCTGCCAGTTGTTTTCCGTAAGCATGGTCATATACAGCGGGTCGCGCGAAAAATAACTTTTGGAAATACCGTTATGCCAGCCTGCAACGGCCGAAGCCAGCAGCTGCTCTTTATGCGTAAGCCCGAAAAGCTGCGCGTTTTGAATCATATAGGCGCTGTGGCGCGCGTGGCTGTAAAAGTTAATGGTAATGCCTATGTCGTGCAGCAGCGCTGCCGTTTTAAGCAGGCGGCGGCAGTTTTTGCCAAGTCCGTGCAGCGGTTTCCAGGCATCAAACATGGCCAGCGCAAGATTGGTAATATGGTGGCTGTGCGTGAGGTCGGGCGTGTAAAGGTTTAAAATATTATCCGTACTGCGGGCTAAGATATCTTCGGCAATAAGCGGTATGCCTCGTTCTTTGGAATAATAATCGTAAAACAGCCCTTCGCGCAGGCCGCAGCCGCTGGTTATAAGCTGCTTGCTGCCGGTAACTTCAAAAAGCGCGTTAATAATGGCGGCACCGGCAATAATAATATCGGCGCGGTCGCTGCTGAGGCCGGAGATTTTGCGGCGTTCTTCAAGCGTGCTGTTTTTAAGGCGGTTAAAAATGCCGCGGAAAGCCTGTACCGTTAATTTATAGTTATGGATTTTGGTTGTGGGGTATTTTGTGGCGCGCTGGTGCATTTTGCCTATGGTACGTGCCGTGCCGCCTACGCCGATAAGCGGAAGCTTGGGCTGTTTCAACCATGGGTATTCCGCAAGGCGCGTGCGCAGAAAGAAGCTTAATTCGCCGTAAACGGAGGAACTTACGGTGTTGCGTGTATTAAAAAGTGCGGTGGTGTTTACTGCGCCGATAGGAACGGAAACGGATTCCAGTATTTTGCGGTCCTGAAACAGAATCAGCTCCGTGCTGCCGCCACCCAGGTCGAAAATAATGCCGCTGTGGTAGGGAAGGGTGTTGATAACGCCGAGGTAACTGATATAGGCTTCGGTGTTGCCGGTTATAATGTGCAGGTTAATGTCTGTTTCACGCTGTACGAGGCGCGTAAGCTCCGCTCCGTTGCCTGCGTTGCGGATGGCGGCCGTTGCCACGGCAATAATCCTGTCTGCGTGGTACAGTTTGCACATATAGGCAAAACTTTTCATGGTTTCAATGGTGTCGGTAAACGCCTGCTGCGTAAGGTTGCCGTTTTTGTCAATTTTCTGGCTCAGGCGCAGGGCTTCTTTCTGGTTGTATACCATGTTGTAGGCGCCGTTTTTATAAATATGAGTTATAACAAGGCGCGCTGAGTTAGAACCGATATCTATAATAGCTATCCTCTGCAAAATACATACCTCCCGTCATTTTACATTCAGTAAAACCGCATAATAAATATATATTTACCGGAAAAAGTAAAAAATCCTGCCAAAAAACGCATAATTTGTAAAAAGGATGGTAAGGCGCTGTAAAAAAATTGTTAAAGGCAAGGATTTAAGTGTGCTGTGTCGAATTAATATATAATGCTTTAATGAGGTGGTCATGTGAGAAAAAAACAATATAAAATTTTTGCAGCAATACATCTCGGCTCTGAGATGATAAGCATGCAGATTGTGCAGTACCGCAATTTAAACAACATGAAAGTTCTGGAGGAATGCAACCGCCGCGTGCGCCTGGGCGAAGAAACCTTCAAAAACAAAATTATTCCGTTCAGCATGGTAAATGAAATTTGCGAGCTTTTGGTTGGCTTTAAACGCCTGATGACGGAATACGAAGTTGAAGAATACAGCATGCAGGCAACAACCGCAGTGCGCGAGGCTTTAAACCGCGTGTTCCTTTTAGACCAGATTTATATCAGGACAGGCTTGAAAGTAACAGTTATTGACCTTCCGGAAGAAATTTATACCAAGTATGCTTCCATCCGCCGCACCATGAAGCTTGACGGCCTGACCGGCGTTGATGAGAGCATGCTGATGATGGATATTTCTTCCGGCGGGCTTGGCATTACTTTTGTAAAAGATAATATTATACGCTACCAGCAGAACCTTAATATCGGCGTTATCCGCGTTAAGGAAAGCTTTAACCGCAATCAGCGCAGTTCAATGAAATTCAACCAGGCTCTTGCCGAATACCTTTCAAGTACGATGGGTGCGGTAAGGGATGCGTTGAAAAACGAGCAGATACATTATCTTGTGCTGACAGGCGCGGAATCGGAACTTCTGCTGCAGATGATGGGCGTTGAATTTAAAGCCGGCGTTATCCGCATTAAAACGGAACAGTTTATGCAGCTGTTTAAAACCGTGCATGAGCTGAACCTGCCGCAGATTATTAAAGTGTTTAAAATAAACGAAGATGTGGCCGAACTGGTTGTGCCGACAATTTTGCTGTATGAGCAGCTTCTGGCACTGGTGCCGGTTCAGGAAATTATCCTTACGGATGACCGCTTTATTGACGGCATCTGCCTTTTGCATATCGGTCCGAAAGCCAGCAAAGATTATGCCGACGAGCTTGAACAGGAGCAGCTCAGCCTTCTGTACAGCATTGGTGAGCGTTACCAGTATGACGAAGCACATTCGCGCCAGGTGGCCAAGCTTGCCCTTGCCATGTTCGATAAACTCGGCAAACACCACGGGCTTGACAGCCACAGCCGCATTCTTTTGCAGGCAACCGCGCTGCTGCACGATATCGGCAAATACGTATCGCTGCGCAGCCATTCGCTGTACAGCTATATGCTGATTATGTCGTGCGACATTTTAGGCTTCAGCGAAATGGACAAAAAAATAGTGGCGCTGGCAAGCTATTACCATGCGCACAGGCTGTTCAGCGGCAAACGCCATGCCGAAGTGGAAGAAATGTCGCCGGAAATTATGCCGCTGGTAGCAAAAATAGCCGCGCTGGTGCGTCTTGCAGATGCTATGGACCGCAGCTATAAGCAGAAAATCAAAAGCTGCCGCGTTAACGTTAAAAACGGCGTAATGAAGGTTGAAGCCGTTACCTTTGAAGATTTGACGATAGAAGAATGGACTTTTGCCTCCAAGGCATCTTTCTTTGAAGAAGTTTACGGATTACAGGCAGTTTTGGAACGGGTGGACAGATAAATGGAAAAGAACGAAAAAATTAATCTTAATAAACCGGAATACTTTTTTAACCGCGAACTCAGCTGGTTAAAATTTAACCTGCGCGTACTGCGCGAAGCCGGCGTAAAAACCTCGCCGCTTTTGGAACGCTTGAAATTTGTTGCCATTACCGCGTCTAACCTTGATGAGTTTTTTATGGTGCGCGTGGCAGGCTTGTGGGACCAGTACGAAAACGGCATTAACAAACGCGACGCGGCAGGGCTTACCGTTAAAGCCCAGCTTGAAGAAATAAGCAAAGCGGCACATGACCAGATGAAGCTGTTAAACAAATATCTGCTTTCGCTGGTTAAGGAGCTGCGCGAGGTAGGCATTTACATTTGCCGCGTAAGCGAATTAAGCGAAAAAGGCCGCCGCTGGCTGGAGGCTTATTACCAGGAAGAAATTTTTCCGGTACTTACGCCGATGGCTGTTGACGCCTCGCGCCCGTTTCCGTTTTTGGCAAACAAAACGCTGAACCTTGCGGTAGAACTTACCAACCAGGAAGGCGAAGACAGCATGGGTATCGTGCAGGTGCCTTCCGTACTGCCGCGCCTTTTGGAAGTTCCCGGCGAGGAAAAACGCAGCTTTGTATTTTTGGAAGATGTTATTAACGAACACTGCTCCGATTTGTACAGCGGATGCAAAATTCTGGACGTTGTGCCGTTCCGCATTACGCGCGACGCCGATTTGGAATTTGACGAGGACGATATCGACAACCTGCTGAAAGAAGTGGAAAAATCCCTGCGCAAACGTACGCGCGGCGCTTCCGTAAGGCTGGAAATTTACAATAAGGCCAACAGCCGCATCAGAAAATTCCTGTACGATAATCTGGACATTACCGACCAGGAGGTTTATGAAATTAACGGGCCGCTTGACGCAACCTGTTTCTTTAAATTTGCTTCGCTGCCGGGTATGTGGCCCTGGCTGTATGAGCCATTTGTGCCGCAGCGCCCGTTGGAACTGCCGGATGACAGCGACATCTTTAAAGTTCTGCGTGAACGCGACGTGCTTTTGCACCACCCCTATGAAAGCTTTGACCCGGTAGTTAAATTTGTAAGCGACGCTGCCGACGACCCGAACGTACTTGCCATCAAGCAGACGCTTTACCGCGTCAGCGGCAATTCGCCGATAGTTGCAGCCCTTGCCCGCGCTGCCGAAAACGGCAAGCAGGTAACGGTACTGGTAGAATTAAAAGCACGCTTTGATGAAGAAAACAATATCATCTGGGCACGCAGGCTTGAAGAAGCCGGCTGCCATGTAATTTACGGCCTGATGGGCCTTAAAACCCACGCCAAAATTATTTTGGTTGTGCGCAAGGAAGCAGACGGCATTAAGCGCTATGTACACCTTGGCACAGGCAACTACAACGATAACACGGCCAAACTTTATACCGATATGGGCCTGATGACTGCCAACGACCAGTTTGGCAGCGACGCTTCGGCGTTCTTCAATGTGCTGTCCGGTTATTCGGACCCGCCGGTATGGAACAAACTGGTTATGGCGCCGCTCGGACTGCGCAAAAAGATTTATGAACTTATCGACAACGAAATCAGCATTGTTAAAAAAGGCGGTACCGGGCATATCATTGCCAAAATGAACTCGCTGATTGACTACCCCGTTATTCAGAAACTGTACGAGGCTTCCATGGCGGGCGTTAAAATAGACCTTATTATCCGCGGTATCTGCGGCCTGCGCGCTGGCATGAACGGCATCAGCGACAACATTACCGTACGCAGCATTGTCGGCAGGCAGCTGGAACACAGCCGTATTTTCTGGTTCCAAGGCGGCGGCAAGGAACAGCTTTTCCTCTCCAGTGCAGACTGGATGCCGCGTAACCTTAACGACCGCGTTGAACTGTTCTTCCCGGTTGAAACGCCGGCGCATATCGAGCGCATTAAAAAAGTGCTTGATTTGTACCTGCGCGATAACGTCGGCGCGCACATGATGCAATCGAACGGCACTTACCGCCGCGTTACCAACCGCCTGGAGCCTGTTGGCGCACAAAGCACGCTGTATGAATGGGCACTTTTAACGGCAGCTGCCGACAAGATTCCCATGCAGGACCGCCTGCGCCCGATGTATGACCGCGACAAAGCATAACTGGCGGTAAGCCCTGCAATATGATATAATGTAACATATCAAACAATTGCGAGGCAGACATGGATACAGAAATTTTACAACATATCGGGCATAGCCTGTACAATACCAAACGCTTGAAAGAATGGAAAAGGTACGTTGTTTTCCGTTCCCGCTGCATGCTGCACAGCGAGCAGATTGGCGGCCTGCTGGATTTCTTTGCGGCAACTCCGCTGCGCCGTGATATGCTGCGCCATACAACAAGTTTTGTGGAGCAGGCGACAAGGCAGTTCTTTTACAAAAATTCTACCTATGATGAACGCATCAGCCTTGTAAAAGGGCATGTGGAATTTTTGGAAAGCAAGTTAACCGAAGACGCCCTGCGCAGGCTTTATGCAGATGGCGAAATGCTGCGCCTGTGGGAAGACAGCTACGAAGAAAAGCCGCTGACGCTGGAATTATGGTTTCACGCCGGGCAGCGCAAGGAAGGATGCCTTTCGATAGTGCTGATGTGGGATAAAGAAGCGCTGTACCAGATTATGTTCTGGCTGGCGCCCGGCAAAAACGGCGAACCGGCGCTGTGGATTGGCGCATTGCAGGGAACTCCCAACGGCTCGGAGGTTATCAAAGGGCTGACCAAAGCCTTTTACGGCTACCGTACCAAAAACCTTATTTTTTACGGTATCCGCAATGTGGCGGCGGCATTGGGTTGCGAAAGCATTTACGCCGTCAGCAACGAAGGCTATTACGCCATGAACCATATCCGCGTGGACCGCAAACTGAAAACTTCGCTGGATGCCTTCTGGCAGGAATGTGAAGGAACGCAGCTTGACGACAAGCGTTTTTACAAAATACCCATTCCCGAATACAGAAAATCCATGGAGGAACTGAAGCCTTCCAAACGTGCCCAGCACAGAAGGCGCTTTGCTAAAATGGACGAAATGAAAGATGCCGTAGCGGCAAGTTTTGCAAAATATTTAAAATAATAAATAAAACCGGGCTTTGCGCTTATGCTTGCCCGGTTTTCAATTAGTTTACTGTTTTTTTAAGCCTTTTTATGATATAATTAATATATATTTTTGCACGGAGGTAATGAAATGAAACAAAAACTCCTTACTTTATTTTTAACGTTAACACTTACTGTTACATCTGCCTTTCCGGGCGTAGCTTTAGCCGCAGCAGGTGACGAAATTTCCGCCAGCGCTGCCATTGAAGCCTCCGCTGCGCCGAAAACAATGTCTGCCAGCGAAAAACTTGGTGCGCTGGAAGTTACATTATATGGTACGGAACAGGCAGGCGCACTGGTCAGCAGAATGGACAGCCTTGAAGATGACGTTTACGGCACCATTACCACTGACCCTATTTTAAATAGAGTTGATAATTTGTATGATTATATCAACGGTTATGCCGGCAGCGGCGAAGCAAGCTTTTTAACCAAGCTGAACGCCGTTGAATGGCAGTTTAGCGAAAGCACGGCAGGCGGCCCGGCCAAAAGCCGCATTGAAGCACTGGAAACCATGCTGAACGGCGAAGTTGGCGCAGGCTCTCTTGCAGGACGCCTTGAAGCACTGGCAAACCTTGCTTTTCAGGACGGCATTGTTGTTGTTGAAACCGTAACTCTGCCGAAAGATTCCGTAATCAAGCTTGAATTTGCCGAAGACCTCAGCAGCAAAACCGCAAAAGCAGGCGATGTTGTAAAATACAAAGTTGCCGACAATGTTTTTGTTAACGATGTGCTTGTGCTTCCTAAAGGTGCTGAAGGCGTTGGCAAGGTAACCAAGGTTGTAGGCCCGCGTATGTTCGGCCAGGATGCCCGCATTGATGTTGACTTTGGCTTTATTTACGCTATTGATAATACCCGCGTTAAAGTATTTCTCGGTGATGTTGCCAAACAGGCAGCCGAAACCGTTGCCGGTGCAGCCGGTGCCGCTATCGGCGGTATGGTAGTGCTTGGCCCGGTAGGTATTATCGGCGGTGCTTTTGTAACCGGCAAATCCGTAAATATTCCGGCAGGCTCCACCACCTTTGTACAGGTTAAAGCCGATACCGATATTCAGGGTATGGTTTATCAGGGCAGCAATTAATTAAATAACGGTAAAAATAAACCCCGTTGTCAGTTCAGGCAACGGGGTAATTTTTTGTTTAAAATTTTATTCGGCGGTAGCCAGCATTAATTTAATGCGATTTTCCTGATTTACTTTGGATGCGCTGGAATCGTAGTCGATAGGCAGGATATTGGCATTTTCGGCAATTTCCTTGATTTTGTTAAGCATGCCGCGCCCGGCTATATGGTTGGGCAGGCAGCCGAAGGGCTGTGCGCAGATGATGTTGTTGTAGCCGTTTTTGGCAAGTTCCAGCATTTCGGCTGTTAAAAGCCAGCCTTCGCCCATGTTGTTGCCGTAGCCTATAACGCCTTTGGCAAGCGCTTTTGTTTCTTCGTAAGATGCAGGCGGCTTAAAGGGCGGTGTTGAAAGTGCGGAAAGCATGATTTTTTCGAGGCGTTTTAAATAAAGCATTGCCATTTTGGATATGCCGTATTTAAAAAATTTGCCGCCATACAGTTTGTAGTCCGTTAAGTAAGTGTCGGCGCAATACATAATAAAGTTCAGCAGCCCCGGCAGCATGTATTCGCAGTTCTGCTTCTGTAAAAACTGCTCCAAATTGTTGTTGCCAAGCCCTGCGTATTTAATGTAAATTTCGCCGACAATGCCAACTTTTATTTTATGCTCTGCTTTTTGCGGAAGGGCGGCAAAGTCCTCCGCCAGAGCGCGCGAAAGCTGCTTCATGGTTCCGTTAGCCTGCGCTTTGCCTTCCATAAAAGCGGTTTCAAGCCTGTTCAGCCATTTGCCTGCCAGTTCGTCCACCGCGCCTTTAATGGTTTCGTAGGGGCGGGTTTTGTTGGCAAGGTACATTAAAGTATCGCCGTAAATAATGGCGGCCATAAATTTTTTTATCATGGCAAGGTTAAGCTCAAAGCCGGGCTGCTCGTTCATGCCGTTTACATTAAGGCTGATGATTGGCACATTGCCGAGCCCTGCTTTTTCCATGCCTTTGCGCAGAAGGTATATATAATTGGAAGCGCGGCAGCCGCCGCCGGTCTGGCTGAGCATAACGGCCGTTTTGCTGAGGTCGTATCTGCCGCTTTCCAGCGCGCTTATAATCTGACCGATAACAAGCAGCGCCGGGTAACATATATCGCTGTTAACGTATTTCAGCCCTGTTTCAATAACGTTGCGGCCGGTGTTCTGTAAAATTTCGGCTTTGTAGCCGCAGCTTTGCAGCGCGGAACGCAGCAAGGCAAAATGAAACGGCAGCATATTCGGCACAAGTATGGTGTGCGTAGCTTTCATTTCTTTGGTAAAAACCGGTAGCACAGTTTCTGACATAAAAATTGCTCCTTCAAAAATTATTTCAGCATTCAAAGCCCAGTGCCGCAAACAGGCTGCGCAGCCTTATGCGTGCCGCACCAAGGTTTTCAATGTCATCAATTTTTATCTGGGTGTAAATTTTGCCGCTTTCTTCTAGTATGCGGCGGCATTCATCGGCCGTAATGGCGTCGCAGCCGCAGCCGAAGCTTACAAGCTGAACAAGGTTCATGGCAGGGTTCTGCGCGGCAAATTTAGCGGCGGCATACAGCCTGCTGTGATAGGTCCACTGGTTTAAAACTTCCAGGTCTTTGTTCAAATCTTTGCGGTCAATATTGCCGCTTACAGAGTCTTCGCTTATTAAAGCAGCGCCCAGCCCGGTAATAAGGCGGTCTATGCCGTGGTTGATTTTCGGGTCGGTATGGTACGGGCGCCCTGCAAGGATAATAACCGGCATGTTTTTGCTTAAGGCTTCTTCGGTTATTTTTTTGCCCTGCTCTTTAACGCGGGCTTCAAAATCCCGGTAAGCCTTAAAAGCGGGGGTAAGCGCGTTTTTAATTTCCGCACTGCTTAAATCCGTATAAACGGGGTTCAGCATTTTGTATAATTCTTTGGCCAGCAGTTTTTTATTCAAAAGGCCAAGGTAATCGTAAAAGAAGTGAATATTTTTTAATTCTTCAATGTTTGCCGCCAAAACTTCGGGGTAGTAGGCAACAACCGGGCAGTTATAGCAGTTCTGCGCTGTGTCCTCGTCAACGTTGTAGGTCATGCAGGGGTAAAAAATGCTTGTAATGCCCTGCGCCAGCAGCCATTTTATATGGCCGTGCATCATTTTGGCGGGGTAACATACCGTGTCGCTCGGAATGGTGTTCTGGCCTTTCTGGAAAATGGTTTTGTCATAAATGGGGCTGGTAATTACTTCAAAGCCCAGCTCCGTAAAAAAGGTATGCCAAAACGGCAGCAGTTCGTACATATTAAGGCCGAGCGGCAGGCCGATTTTGCCGCGCCTGCCGGGTACTGGCTTAAATTCTTCCAGTAATTGCAGCTTGTAGCGGTAAAGGTTAAGGCTGTCGTTGGGCGCGCAGTGCGTAACCGGGCGTTCGCAGCGGTTACCGCTGATATAGGGTTTACCGTCGGCAAAGATATTTACCGTTAAGTGGCAGTGGTTGCTGCATAACCCGCAGGTAACTGATTTTACTGTATGTGAAAAACTGCGCAGTTGTTCCGCTATTAAAAGCGCAGAATCCTGCGGATGCAGTTTGCGGCGTTCCTGCGCATATAAGGCTGCGCCGTAAGCACCCATTAAGCCTGCTATATCGGGGCGCACAACCTCAAGGTTCAGTTCCTGTTCAAAAGCGCGCAGCACGCAGTTGTTTAAAAAGGTGCCGCCCTGCACAACAATGTGTTTGCCAAGGTCATCAGGCCCGGAAGGGCGTATAACCTTAAAAAGTGCGTTTTTAACAATGCTTATGGAAAGCCCGGCGCTGATATTGGCAACGGAAGCCCCGTCTTTCTGCGCCTGCTTTACGTTGCTGTTCATAAATACGGTGCAGCGGCTGCCAAGGTCAACCGGTTTATCGGCAAAAAGGCCTATTTTGGCAAAATCTTCCGCGCTGTAACCGAGAATGCCGGCAAAAGTCTGTAAAAAGCTGCCGCATCCGCTGGAGCATGCTTCGTTTAAAAAGATGTTGTCGATACAGCCGTTATGTATTTTAAGGCATTTAATGTCCTGCCCGCCGATGTCAAGAATAAAATCCACTTCCGGCAAAAGGCTTTTGGCAGCAATAAAATGCGCCATGGTTTCCACAATGCCGTAATCGGCGTGAAAGGCGTGTTTTATAAGTTCTTCGCCGTAGCCCGTAACGGCAGCGGCAAGTATTTTGCAGTTGGGGTATTTTTCGTAAAATCCGGTCAGGTAATCGCGCACGGCAACAACCGGGTTGCCTTTGTTGCTCTGGTAAAAAGAATCAAGCAGCTTGCCGTCCGGCGCAACTACGGCAATTTTTATGGTTGTGCTGCCGCTGTCGATACCAAGATAGGCTTCCCTGGCGGCTGCAATATCGCCTCGCTGAACATTGTCGCGGTTGTGGCGCGCAACAAAGGCGTCATATTCTTCAATATTTTTGAACAGCGGGGGCAAATGCTCAAACTGGCGGTTGGCATCCGCAGCGTGCATTTTTTCCGCCAGCGTGGTAAGGTCTACGGTGTGTTCGGCACAAAAAGCGCAGCCCATTGCCACATAATATAAGCTGTTTTCAGGGCAGGTGCCCTGTAAATTTAAAATTTTGTCAAAGCTGGCGCGCAGGCAGCCAAAAAAGGTCAGCGGGCCGCCAAGGTAAAGCACGTTGCCTTTAATAGGGCGGCCTTTGGCAAGGCCTGTTACCGCCTGGCTGGCAACGGCGTCAAAAATGCTTGCTGCAAGGTCATTTTTTTCTGCGCCCTGGTTTAAAAGGGGCTGAATGTCGCTTTTGGCAAATACGCCGCAGCGGCTGGCAATGGTGTAGCGTGTTTTGGCGGTGGCTGCCAGTTTGTCAAGTTCTTCGGCCGGTACGTTCAGCAAAGAAGCCATCTGGTCGATAAAAGCCCCTGTGCCGCCTGCACAGCTGTCGTTCATGCGGGCATCGAAATGCCGCCCTAAAAATAATATTTTAGCATCTTCGCCGCCCAGTTCAATAACAACGTCCGTATCCGGGTTAAGGCGTTCCGTACATATTTTTTCTGCAAAAACTTCCTGCACAAACTGCACGCCGCAGCTTTCGGCAACGCCAATGCCTGCGCTGCCGCTGATGGCAAGACGTGCTGTTTTAAGCCACGGCATCTGCGCGGCAAGTTCATCGAGTATGGTTTTTATGGTTTCCGTAATGCGGCTGGCATGACGGGCATATTTACTGAAAAGCAGTTTTCCGGCATCATCCAGCACGGCTATTTTTACAGTGGTGCTGCCGATATCCAAACCTATCTGCATATAAAATCCTCCATTTAGGAATGACTTTTGCTAATTAATAAAAAATATTGTTTTTAAAATTGCGTCTGCTTTCTATAATAACACAAGTTTAAAATATTTTCCAGTATTTTATTTCTTAAAAGCATATTGTTAAACTGAAATGCGTAATGGTTAGCTTTTGCTTACATCATACTATATATTACACCAATTATTTTATTTGTAAATATTTTTAATGCAAAAGTTCAGCCGGTGTTTGTAAAAATTTATACTTAAAAAGCATATAAAACAGCCAAATTAAGTATTTGTTTTTAACAATGGCGTTTCTTATAATAAATTTGTTAAAGCGGCTTTAATTATAAAAATTTAAAGGAGAAACTGCATTGTTAAAATCAAACGGTAATTTAATGATATTTATTTTAACCATTGGCGTATTCAGCATTATCAATACCGAAATGGGCGTTATAGGCATTTTGCCGCTTCTGGCGGAGCGCTTTGGTGTAAGCATACCGCAGGCAGGGCTTTTAATAAGCCTTTTTGCGCTGGCGGTAGCATTTTCAGGCCCGGTTATGCCGCTGCTGTTTTCCGGCATGGAACGCAAAAAAGTAATGCTGCTGGTGCTGGGGCTGTTTGCACTTGGCAATATAGCGGGCATGTGTACGGATAATTTTGCCGTGGCACTTGCTGCCCGCGTATTGCCTGCTTTTTTGCATCCGGTGTACTGTTCGCTGGCGTTTTCCGTTGCCGGTGCTTCCGTGCCGGAAAAAGACCGGTTAAAAGCCGTTGCCAAAGTTATTGTAGGCGTTTCGGCAGGCATGGTGCTGGGCGTGCCTATAAGCAGCTTTGTAGCGGCCAATTTTTCGCTTGACGCGGCAATGGCTGTATTTGCGGCAGGCAACCTTCTGGCGTTTGCGGCAACGCTTGTTTTTGTGCCGCGTTTGCCGGTACAGGGGCGCGCTTCCTGCAAGGAACAGCTGGTGCTGTTAAAACGCCCGGTGCTCTGGCTTTCTATTGCAGGCATTATTTTTATGAACGGCGCCGTTTTTGGCGTATTCGGTTTTTATTCCGGTTATCTTGAACAAATTACGCACCTTTCGTGGAATAATATCAGCGCGGTGCTGTTTATATACGGCTGTGCCAATATTCTGGGCAATATTATCGGCGGCAGGCTGCTTACCAAAGCGCCGCTGCGCACGGCGCTACTGTTTGCTCCGGCACTGGCGGCCGTATATATGGCGGTGTATTTTACGGGCGCTTACGCACCGGCGGTGGTAGCATTAACGCTTGTATGGGGCATTATTGGCGGCGTTAATGTAAATATAAACCAATACTGGATTACCTCTGCCGCGCCGGAAGCACCGGATTTTGCCAACGGCCTGTTTTTAACAGCCGCCAACCTCGGCACAACTTTCGGCACCATGCTGTGCGGCGAAATAATAGCCTCTTGGGGAATGGGCAGTATGTTGTTTGGGGGCATAATTTTTCTTGCGCTGTGTTTTGCGTTTGTGTGCGCAAGAATTTATGCAGGCAGGCCTGCCGGAAACCTACAGCGCGCATAAAAATTTTTGCAGAAAAATTATTGAAAATGCTTGACAAAGCAATGATTAATTTGTATAATTATTTTGTTGCTGGAACGGGCTTGACGTTTTAGTAACTGATGTGATCCACTAGCTCAGTCGGTAGAGCACCTGACTTTTAATCAGGGTGTCCCGCGTTCGAGTCGCGGGTGGATCACCATTTTTATTTTATAGCCAAAGCACTGTAATCAGTATTGCAGTGCTTTTTTATTTTCTGCCGCAGGCATAATAATAACCCCCTTCGTTTTAATAACAAAGGGGGTTGTACTTGTATATACGGATTTTAACTTTTTATTTTAATTTGCTGTATTCTTCGCCGGTAACGGGCTCCAGCCATTCGTTGCTGCTGCCTTCTGCCGGTACTTCAATGGCAATGTGCGCAAACCAGCTGTCCGGTGCGGCGCCGTGCCAGTGTTTAACTTCGGGCGCAATGTTTACAACGTCGCCGGGTTTAAGTTCCTGCGCGGGTTTGCCCCATTCCTGGTAGTAGCCGCGGCCTGCGGTTACCAGTAAAATCTGCCCGCCTTTGTGATGAATATGCCAGTTGTTGCGGCAGCCGGGTTCAAAGGTTACGTTGGCTGTGCCCACACGTTCTTTGGTCAGCGGGTTTAAATAGCTCTGGCCGATAAAATACTGCTGGTAAGCCACGTTTTTTTCGCCGAGCCCAAAAATGTTTTCTTTTGCAAATTCTTCAGGTATTGTTTGTTCCTGTGCCATAACGGCATTACCTCCCATAATCATAAATGCGCATAATGCTAATAAAAGTTTTTTAGTTTTCATATGCTTTGCTCCTCTTTCGTAAATTTCCGCCTCCGGGCGGATTTTTTTATTTGCGGAACGGGGAAACTTTTTTATTCTGCCGGTACAACGGCGTTAATGGCGCTGATAGCGTTGAGCGTGCGCGGATAGCCGATGTAGGGCAGCGCTACGGTAACGGCGTCAATTAAATCCTGGCGGGTGTTGCCAACGCCAAGGTTGCCGTTAACATGTGCTTTGGCCTGCGGGTCGCAGCAGCCGAGCGTGATAATTGCGGTAAAGGTAATCAGCTCGCGCTGTTTTAAATCAAGCACTTTGCGGGTGTAGTAATCACCAAAGCAGTTGCCGCTGAGCCAGTTGTTAATGTGCGCCTGGTCGCCTTTGCCGGAATTTGCAAAACCGCGCATACGGTCGCCGAAGATGTCAACCTGCGTTTGTTCGCCTTTGGCAATGCGGTCGGCGTCGGTAGTTGTGCCCTGGTTTTCCAGCGGCAGTTTTATGCCTGCTTCTTCAAAAGCAATCTGCATTTCAATCAGCGCGGCCTTGCTGCGTGCAAAACCAACATAAGGCGTGCACTGGTAAAGGGTTTCGCGTATTTCTTCGGGCGTTGCCCCGGCATTTAACGCGCCTTTAACGTGAATGCCGATATCTTCCGGAGTGTTGTTGGCAGTTAAAACCACCAGTGTCAGCAGCTCTTTTTGTGCCAAAGGCATTTTTACCTGATTGTTTACATCGCTGTAAATAAATTTCTGCATAATCTCGCCAAGTTCCGGCGCGCCTTTAATGCTGCACGGATTTTCCGTACCGTAAAGGGCTTTAACGGTGGCGGAGCTTTTTTCCATTCTGTCCTGTGCCATAGCGGCATTACCTCCTATAAGCATGCAAGCGCAAAGCGCAAGCATAATTCTGGCTGTTTTTTTCATAATAATCCCTGCCTTTTTAGCCTGCCCTGGGCAGGATTTGTTTTTACGCCTTTATTATAAAAGTTGAAGACGGCTCTAAGTCAAGGGCTGTTGAAAAATGTTCATAAAAATTTCTTATAAATAGCATTAAAAATACAATTTGTTTTAAGTTTACTCTGTTATATATGATAGTAAATAACTAAAAATATGCTTTTATGCGGCAAGGCAAGGCTTTGTAGCAAAAATAAGAAAAGTTTATGAAAAATTTGCGTAACGGGTTGACTGAAAGTAAAGTTAAAACTTTACAATAAAAAATACAGTTCCTGAGAGAGGAGGGGCGGCTCATGCTGCTGAGGCAGATTAAATATTTTGTAACCGTAGTGGACACCGGCAGCTTTACAGAAGCGGCCGAAGAATGTTTTATATCGCAGTCGGCAATATCCCAGCAGATATTGTCGCTGGAAAAAGAACTGGGGGTACAGCTTTTGGTGCGCAGCACGCGCCGCTTTACGCTGACTGAACCCGGAAAATACCTGTACAGCCACGGCAAAAAACTGCTTGGCGAAACGGAAAAACTAAAAAACGGCACTATTGCCGCTGCTGCCGGGCAGGAAGGCAGCCTGAAAGTGTGTTACCTTAACAGCTTTGCCGATGCCCGTTTGTATAAGGCAGTAAGCATGTTTAAACAGCAAAACGCAGGCGTGCGCCTGAATGTAAGCGGCGGCACGCATGACGAAATTGCTGCGCTTCTGCGCGACGGCAAAACGGATATAGCCTTTAACCTGCAAAGGCATGTGGTATCGGAAGAATACGAAATGCTGCCGGTAGTATCGCTGCCGTGCTTTATTGAAGTATCTTCCGTTTACGGTGGCTTTGAAGGCGGACGCGCCGAGCTGAAAGATTTGGAGCAGATTCCCTGCATTCTGGTAGCGGACGAAAAACAGCGTGAAACGGAAAAGGATTTTTATACGCAGGTGCTGGGGTTTGAAGGCAGTTTTGTTTTTGCGCGCAGCGTAGAAGAAGCGCGCATTATGGCAGCGGCAGGCAACGGCTTTTTGTTTGGCGGTAGCGCCGCACCCGATACCAAACCCAGCGAGGGCATCCGCATTTTGGCGCTGTACCAGGGCGGCAAGCAGGCGCAGATAAAATACTACCTCTTTTGGAAAAAAGCCAACGCCAATAATTACATTAAAGACTTTGCAAACGTAATTCTGGAAGCCTTCCGCCCGCAGAAAAACGCCGGCAATTAATAAGCACCGCTAATAACTGGCATTAATTATTGAAATTGCAGATTAAACTGCCCGTTTATATAATAAAACTGTGAAGAAAGACTGGCCGGTCAGGCCGGTTGTTACTTTGCCCGGGAAAAGAAGGTTGGGAACATGAGATTTTTCTCCATCCCTTTTGGCAGTTTTAGCCGGAGTTTTTCACTGTTCCGTATTGCAAGTACGCCTTCTTTTTTAAGGCTTTGCCAATTCCTCAGGGGCAAAGCCTTGGCTTAGTTATATTGCGCAAAAGGCACAGGTTAAAGGCAGGCGGCAAAACCGGTAGAGGAAACCAGGAGACTCGCACCGTAAGTTTTGGCAAAAGCCGATAATTTGTACCTCCGCGCTTTATAAAATATAAAGTGTTTTTCTAAAAGGAGGAAAACAAAATGAAAAAATCCTTAGTATTAGCAATGGCTATGGTTCTCGGCGTAACTGCATCCGCATATGCAGCTAATCCGTTCAGCGATGTACCGGCCGGCCACTGGGCTTATGATGCAGTTAACAAACTGGCAGCAGAAGGCGTTGTAGACGGTTATCCCGACGGCACCTACGGCGGCGACAAACTGATGACCCGTTATGAAA
>OGCQ01001770.1_pt1 | contig 24586 bp, 30 predicted proteins | sample 1570161 | NCBI WGS metagenome assembly OGCQ01 (sample SAMEA4384402, study PRJEB24528) | human gut metagenome
CCCGTTCCTTTGAACGGCATTTCAATGAACGACCGTTCTTAAACCATACCTGCTATTTGTTCCTGACGAAAACAACAAAGGAACGCAGCCGGATGCAGAGTAATTTCTCCACCCTTTGCCGGGGCTTCCTTGTCCCCAAAGAGATAAAGGACAGGGAAACGGTTACAAAGTTCCTCGAAGCGGTGGGGCAGTTTGAAAGCATTATGAACGATAGCGGTTTCATTACCCTTACCCGCCTGAACTCGGACGAAATCACCGGAACAAGGGAAGCGGCGGGTATCGTGGAGAAATACTTTTCACTCTCACAGACCGATACCACCACACTGAAAGATATTTCACTGGGTGCTGACGAAATGAAGGTTGGCGATGACATTCTTTGTTTGCATACCCTTTCGGATGCGGAAGATATGCCGGGCAAGGTGGGAACAGATACCCGTTATGAAAAGCTATCCACCGACCGGAGCGATTGCAGGTTATCTTTTGCTTCTCCGGTGGGCGTGTTGCTTTCCTGTAACCATATTTATAACCAGTACATCTTCATTGACGACCATACGGAGAACCTGAAACAGTTTGAAAAGATGGCTCGCAATATGCACTCCCTTTCCAAATACAGCCGTGCCAATCAGATTAACAAGTCTTGGATAGAGGAATATTTGAATGAAGCACATTCACAGGGGCTTATCTCCGTGCGATGCCATTGCAATATCATGGTGTGGAGTGATGACCGGGACGAACTAAAGCACATAAAAAATGATGTGGGGTCACAGCTCGCACTTATGGAGTGCAAGCCACGCCACAACACCACCGACACGCCGACCCTGTTTTGGGCGGGAATACCCGGCAATCAGGCGGACTTCCCGGCGGAAGAAAGTTTCTACACCTTTATAGAACAGGCTCTTTGCCTGTTCACCGAAGAAACGAACTACAAAAGTTCGCTTTCTCCCTTTGGCATCAAGATGGTAGATAGGGTAACGGGAAAGCCGTTGCACATCGACATATCAGACCTCCCCATGAAAAAAGGTATCATTACCAACCGCAACAAGTTCATACTTGGGCCAAGTGGTAGCGGTAAGTCATTCTTCACCAACCACATGGTGCGCCAGTATTACGAACAAAATGCGCACGTGCTATTAGTCGATACCAGAAATAGTTATTTGGGGCTGTGTGAAATGATAAACCGGAAAACGCACGGGGAAGATGGGATATATTTCACCTATACCACTGAAAACCCGATAGCGTTCAATCCTTTTTATGTGGAAGATGGGGTATTTGATATTGAAAAGAAAGAGAGTATCAAAACGCTTATCCTAACCTTATGGAAAAGGGATGATGAAGCACCCACACGGGCGGAAGAAGTGGCTTTGTCAAACGCTGTAAGTTCCTATATCAAACTGATTACTAAGGACAGTTCGGTTACTCCCTGCTTTAATACGTTCTACGAGTATGTGAAAACCGATTACCGGGAACACCTGCAAGAAAAGAACGTCCGGGAAAAGGATTTCGATATAGATAACTTCCTGAATGTATTAGAACCTTACTACAAAGGGGGCGAATACGACTACCTGCTGAACTCTGACAAAGAGCTTGACTTGCTGCATAAACGCTTTATTGTCTTTGAGTTGGATAATATCAAAGACCACAAAATCCTGTTCCCGATTACTACAATTATCATCATGGAAGTATTTATCAAGAAGATGAGATAATTTCCTATTCTTCTATAAAACAATGTTTTAGCTAATCGCAAACAGGCAATAGGTAATGACATAGAAACGAGCGAACAACTTTAGTCTGCTATGTTTTTCCATTGCTTCAAGTAACTCATTGCAAAGGTAATACTTAATTTTAAATAAGCGCATCCTTATCTAATTATTCATTTTCTGCCTTTTGAATATTAATGGTTGCTCTTTAAAATGTTTCTGAAAGAACTTGTTAAAAGCACTTTGAGAATCAAATCCTAACAAAAATGCTATTTCTACAAATGAAACATTTTCCTTTATATATTTCTCTGACAGTTTAATACGAACTTTATTTAGAATTTCTCGAAATGAAGTGTTTTCCTTTCGTAGTCGTCGCTGTAATGTTCTTTCACCTAAGTTTAATTTTCGAGCCACTCTCTTTATATCAACATCAATTGTTGGAAGACACTCCAATAGATATTTGTGAATCGTGATAGACAAGTTTGAACCTTGTTCGCTCTCTTTTATTTCATTTATTAATTTCTCGACAATATCCAACAGTTGATTATTTGCTGTCAAAATTGGCAAGTCAAGAATAGAATTATCGAATAACAATGCAAATTCATTTGCTGCATATTGTATAGGGCATCTAAAATACTCACTCAACTTATCATCAATCCCTTCTTGTTCGTAAATGGAACGAATTTGAATTGGCTTTATACGCTTTCCCGTAAGGGAATATAGTATTTGTAACGAGATTCCTAATTGACTCTCATATAATTGCCTTGTAGCTAAAGGATATTTTTCAGCAAATTCCTTATCAACAGAAATCCTATGAACAAATATATTTTCCTCAATTCTATTTATGTATCTATATAGCGGATTTATTGTAGGCGTATGTATATCTGATTTTTCAAAAACCTCTTTTAATGTAGCACAATTCTCATATAACTTATACAGCATACCTGCAATTGTCACCGGCACTTCAAATCCTTTTTCAAGTCCCAGTCTGTGATTACAGCTTCTATTGATAACCAATTCTATATATGAGCCTAATGTGTCACTGGAAATTGTAGCCGTAGGTTGGTTTAATATTTCTAAATCAACATTCAACATTGAAGATATACTAAGATTGTCTAATCCCATATCTTCAAACTGTTTTCTAATAATGTTAAAAACGCTACTTGTAATATACATGATGTATGATTGTCGTATTTGGACAAAAGTATGACTTGTTTTTCAATTGTACAAACTTTAACTTCACTAATTTTGCGCTCAAATTTAATAAAATCAGATATTAACGTAAACGAATTGCAAAATGAAAATTACATATAATTCTACAAATTACTATTTAGAACCCTGTGATAGTGGTTTCCTTCTTATTGATGCAGGTTGGTATGGAAAAGGTGAAGTATTCAGGAAAGAATTGAACTTACTTGGCATTAAGCCTGAACAAATCAAATATATACTCTTGACACATCACCATCACGACCATTCAGCTATCGTTGAAGAATTAAAAATATCAACAAATGCAAAATTGATAGTACATGAAAAACAAATTCCTTATTTAAAAACGGGTGTAACTAATGATGAGAATATAAAACAATATAATTGGGTACTATGGATAATAGATAAACTTACAAAGCCATTTGTTAAATACAAATATCCACCTATATCCATCAATAACTCCGATATTATTATTGATACTGACGCTAACAACAATGTATTACGAAGTATTGGGATTTCCGGGAAAATAATATCAACGCCGGGACATAGCAGTGATTCTATTTCTGTTTTACTGGATAATGGGATTGCTTATGTTGGCGATTTAGCTATGAACATGAGTAGTATGAAATTAATAGGAAAAATTCCATTACCAATTGAAGCAGAGGATTTTGAACAAGTAAAATCAAGCATGAAAAGACTTGTCGATTTGGGATGTATTAAATTTTATCCGTCACATGGAGATGTGATTGTAAAAGAGATGATTGAATGTATTATATGATAGTTTTTAATGATAAGTGATATATATATAATTATAAAAGTAGTGATATTATGAAAATGAAGAATGTTTTTAGACTTGTGCTTTTATTTCTATTTGTTTTGGGTTTATCATCATGTATTAAAGATAACGATGATGAAAAGGATAAAATTGAAATAGTAACAATGCATATTTCAAATGAAACCAAAGTTATGAAATTTTTAGAAGAAGAACTCGTGGAATGTATGGTAGTGACAGTTAAAAATGAGCAATCATACCTTCCTTTAGGGTGGATTGATGGTTTTGAATATGAAAAGGGATATGAATATAGCCTGAAAGTTAAAAAAATAACTCCAGCAAATCCCGTTCAAGATGCTCCAAGAAGTTTTTACTCTTTGATTGAAATTATTTCCAGAGAAAAGAAGTGACACTATTAGATAATTTTTGCTCACCTAATTTTAAAATGTAAAATAAATGAAAGAGTTATTACAGCAGAGATTTTTCCGGCTATTGTCGGAATGCTCGCAGAAACAGTTTGCCGTACATGATTTTACGGCTGCATTGCAGGAGCTTGCCAACCATTTGGCAAGCATTGCTATAAGTGAACAAGATTACGCAGTATTATTACGCTACTTCTCCTTTGGACTAAACAGGCTCAAATCGTATCGTTCACAATTTGGGCAGGGGGAAAAATGCCTTGTTGTTGCTTATTGATGAAGCAATAGGACTTGTAAATACAGAAATCCGCATACTCAATATGCGAATCAAATATCCGGTTCAGTTCCAAAATCGGAAGAATAGCTTTCCACCATCACCGCTATACCTAACAGACGAGACCTATCTCATTGAAATCATGGAACTGGTTAGCGGACTGTTTCTATCTAAAAGAGTTGTTACACGTAGTGGTACAGAATCACCGCTAACAGAAATTGGAAAAGTATTTGAATACCTCTTTAATATCAAATTGGGGGATGTTCACAAGAAGCACGAAAGCGTTATTAGGCGTAAGCCATCCAAAGTGACCGAGTTTTTAGATACACTTCGTAAAACCATTATCGAAGAAAGTAAGAATAAAGGCTATCTGTAAATCAACAACTTACCAACTATTTATAAGGGTGTACCACTGGTACACCCCTAACTTATTTGCATCCATTTGCCGAACTTTGCTTCATCAATCGATTGAAATCAATAATGTTAAACTTAAAATTGAAGCAAAATGTATATAGATAATGAAAACTTCGAGAAGTGGATGGAGAAGCTATCGAAGAAACTAAATGAAATAGGTCAGAACCTGCAATCGCTTATCAATACCGATAAAGTGTTGGATGAAAACGACCGACTGCTGGACAATCAGGATTTAGCTTTCCTGCTGAAAGTATCTTTCCGAACCTTGCAACGCTATCGGGCAAGTGGCAAACTTCCTTTTTTTATGATTAGTCATAAGACCTATTATCGTGCCGCTGACATTCGTGCATTTGTTCAGAATTATGCCGACTTTCAGACTTATAAACGATTTGAAAAGGAAAATCAACTCGATAAGCAAACCAGTGCAAAACAAGGTGGGTAATATTACCGCCTAATGAAGTACTACCACTCCCCATTTAGCAGAAACCGCCTTGCCTTATGGCTCGGCTCGTTTCGCTAAATGAAGCAAGAGGGAACTGGACAAGTCCTGTTCTTCCCTCTTGCCCTGCGGGGCAAAGCCTTCGGCTTTAATGGGTTACATTCGTAACCGTTTATAACAGTGATTATAAGTCAAAAATGTATTCCACTTATTATCAACTGAATAAATCTCACTTTCTTTATAAAAAAGTTATAATCATGGATAAGACCAATAATATATCCACCCTTACCACCATCGGAATAGACCGTCAGACGGGTAAGTTGATAGATAAACTTTGCAAACGCTATTCACTGAAAAAAGGGGAAATAGTCCGCTTGGCATTTGTCTATATTGATAAAGCGTGTATCAACCCATCGGAAGCACCGGAATCCGTAAAATCGGAACTGGCGAAGATAAATAAACGGCAGGATGATATAATCCGCTTCATCCGTCATTACGAGGAAGAACAACTAAATCCGATGATACGAACCGCCAATTCCATTGCAGTTCGATTTGATACCATTGGCAAAACATTAGAAACGCTTATCCTCTCACAACTGGAATCAGATAGAGGAAAGCAAACAGCCGTACTACAAAAAGTAAGTGAACAGTTTGGCAAGCACGCTGATGTAATCAACCAACAGGGAAAACAACTTAATGCGCTATACCAAATACATCAACGGGACTATAAGAAGCTGTTCCAACTGATACAACTCTATTCGGAACTCTCCGCCTGTGGTGTGATGGATAGCAAAAGGAAAGAGAGCCTCAAAATGGAAATTACCAATCTGATAAATACATAGAGCCATGCACATTGATTTTGCCCCACCATCGGGAGGAACATATAATAATGCAGGTAGCAGTCGGCAATTAGCCTCATACATGGAACATGAAGATTTGGAACGGATGCAACAGGGTATCTATACCGATGGCTTTTTCAACCTGACGGATGATAATATCTATAAATCGCAAGTCATAAAGGATATAGATAGCAATATCGGGCAACTCTTGAAAACAGATGCAAAGTTTTTTGCTATCCATGTCAGCCCATCGGAAAATGAACTTCGGGCAATGGGTAACACAGAACAGGAGAAAGCCGAAGCCATGAAACGGTATATTCGGGAAGTATTTATTCCTGAATATGCCAAGAACTTCAACAAAGAGCTATCCGAAGCGGATATAAAGTTTTACGGAAAGATACATTTCGACCGTAGCCGTTCCAATAACGAACTGAATATGCACTGTCATTTGATAGTGAGCAGGAAAGACCAAGCTAACAAAAAGAAGTTATCACCACTTACCAACCATAAGAACACCAAGAAAGGAACGATAATAGGTGGCTTTGACCGTGTGAACCTATTCCAACAAGCGGAACAAGGCTTTGATAAGTTATTCGGTTACGACCGCCAATTCTCTGAATCGTTTGAGTATGCCAATACCATGAAGAACGATTCTATCTCTGAACAACTTGAACTACAGGAACAAAATATTGCTGGCGAAAATAAAAAAGACGTATTCCAATCCAGTGAAAAAGAAAACATAATTTCTTGCAATCTTGATAGCAAGCAAAATGAGAAACCTACTTTCAATCAGCAAAATAATAGTGGCGGTGATTCTCTTTTGTCTATTTTCTCATTGGGAGATGGTAATAACTACAACACTACACAAGCAGAAGATTTACAGGCACAGAAACGCAAAAAGAAAAAGAAGAAAGGGATAAGACGATGATTGAATATGAGGAACTAAGAGCCGATATAGACCGCTACCTGATGGAGCGTTTTAAGTATCGTAAATCGCTTGTCTATCTGACGGTAGATAATATCATCGCCACCCGGAGGAATAGCCGAGTAGATTTGTATTTGCGTATTAGGAAAGTTGAAAGCCGATTTCCACCTGATTGCTTGATTATAGCCCGATTGAGTTTCAGTAAAGGACGGGTAGGATACGGAACACACTTTCTTAGATTTCTGACAAAAGTAGCCCGAAAATACGGCTTTAATCATATCGGCATAGAGTGTGCCAACGACAAAAGCGGAGCATTTGCCAAGAAGTTAGGCTTTTTTTCCATAGATGGCGAGAATTACGCAATAACAGTAAACAATCTAATATCTTATTTTTCAATGGAATAATCTTAATTAATCCTTTCTTTTTCTGAACACAAAGGTATATTCCAAGAATAAAACAGCAACACCGAGCCCTACGGGTTTTGATAAATTTCTTCCTTTTTCGTACCGAAAAAGAGTAAATTTATCAAAAGTGCTGCCTTATTCATTCTTTCCATATAGTTAATGCTTATCAGAGAAAAAAAGGAAAAAATATGTTGGTTAGTGATAGAACTTGCTTATATCTCTTGTTTTGTGAAAATATTCTGATGAAAACGTGAACCTTTGGCGATTTTTGTATAGCTTTGCATATAATTAACTTACTTGCATTTACGCTATTACTTATGCGGATGCATATTATAGGTCTAAAAAAATAAACAGTTATGGCGAAAGGTCTTATTGGTGGAATGACTGATTACAATCATCAGTCTTTTGACGATATATTAGTGGATCTATATGATGAAAGAAAACGAACTATCTCATTTAGAGATGAAATTGTAAAGAATATAGATATTTTAAAGGCAAACTCATATTGGAATAATGTGCCATTCAATTTTAAGAGTCAAGTTGAATATGCAGTTAAACATTACAATACGGCAATAACTGAGTTTAAGGAAATTCATAAAGACCTAAAAAACGAGGTGAAAGAACATCATATCAAACGATTGCGAAAAATCAGTACTGTTGCACGAGAAATAAATGTTAGCATTGGAAGAATTTGGCATCAAGAATATGATAATAAGGATTATGACAATTCTAATTTTAGGATAGTTGAACGAATTTATTGTGATACTAGAGATATGGCAGTGAATCTTCTTGATATATCCAATGTTGCAGAAAGATTAAATGATTATATAGGAAAATCAAAGTTTAATATGAAGAAAAACAATCCCTGGCTCTCAGGCTCCTTCTATTTGTTTTTAGTAGTAATAGTTATTGCTACACTTGGGGTTTTGGCGCAATCCGTTCATTGGGCATTACTCCCAATAATAATAATAGGTGGTATCTTACTTATTGGATTAATAGGTATATTTCAGCTAAAAAATGACGATAAAATAACGGATAAATCCTTTGTTTCATTAGTGAAAGAAACGTATAAAAGATTGCCATTAATAAGTAAAAAAAACGAGTAAATGTGAATTTTGGAGGTAGTGTTATGAAATATAATAAAATTGAACAGGGGTTATTCTATGATATGCCCCTGTTTGATTTACAATATATTTAGTGAATTAGTTTATATAAATGAGTATCTTCAATCTTTTGGGATAACCGTTGCATATCTTCCTCTATTTTCGCCCCTGTTATCTCCGCATAAATCTGAGTAGTTTTTATATTACGGTGTCCCATCATTTGACTAAGTGTTTCTATTGGAACGCCTTGCGTCAGACAAATGGACGTTCCAAAACTATGGCGACTTTGATGGAAGGTGAGCTTCTGAGCCAATCCGCAGAGTTTACCGATACGTTTGGTATATTGACAAACGACGTTCATACATAACATTTTAAATACCTTTCCTTTTTCGCCAGTACCTTTGTATTTCTTGATGATTTCCTTTGGAATATCCAACAATGGAATTAATGACCGACTACCCGTTTTCTGTCGCTTAATATCTATCCATTGGTTGCCCTCGCTATCTGTAACGATATTTATATCCTGCAAATTCTTGATGTCTGTGTACGATAAGCCAGTCCAACATCCAAAGACAAACATATCACGCACAAATGCTACGCTCGGATGCTCTATTGTGGTAGTCATTACCTTTTCTATTTCTTCACAAGACAACCATTTACGGGATGTTTTAGGTTGGTCGGGAACATAGCCAAAGAATGGATTACGTGATATAATTCCTTTGTTCATGGCTCGTTTTATCAACTTCCTAAGAAAGATAATATGTTGTACCACGCTACCCGTTGCCATTTTGTGGTCTATTTTCAGATACATATCGTAATCCTCAATAAACGAATATTCCAGACTTGAAAATGACATATCACTTTTGCCGTATTTATCACGAATAAAGCGAGATAGATTCAAATGAGCATTTACATATGACCGATAAGTGGCAATCGTATGGTTTATGCCTATGCTTTTCCGTATTTCTTCGGTTGCCTCGTCCAATTCCTTTAGTAAAGTGGTAGGTTCTTGGGCTATATTCATAACCGCATTTTTAACCCGTTCGGCTGTTACATAGCCGTCTTTCTCTACTATACTGGCATAGTGCTTTTCTATGGAAGTTGAAAGGCTTCTTAGCTCTCTATTCACACTTGCTTCGTATGTCGTTCTCCCCGTTGAATGTCCCGTTTTGGCATCCCACAAATCGGGATGGGTTTCCAATCCTGTGCTGAATTGGGCGATTTCCCCGTCCAAAGTTATCCGCCCCATTACGGGACAAAGCCCGTTCTTTTTTACTTTGTTCCTATTGATGTAAAATAGGTATTTGAATGTGCTACGCATAATGTTATTATCGTTTTTGAGATTTGACAAAAGAGAACTTTCCCACCATCCGTTCCGATAACTTTTTCATATCATCACTTATTTTTTGGGTGGAAACGGTCGCATAAATTTGTGTGGTGTGTATATCCTTGTGTCCCAACATTCTGCTAACCGTTTCGATGGGTACACCTTGCGAGAGACAGACCACCGAAGCGAACGTATGACGGCTTTGATGGTAGGTGAGAGCCTTGTTTATTTCGCATATTTCGGCAATACGTTTGAGGTTTATATCAACAGTTGAATATCCGGGAACATTGAAGATTTTTTCGCAAACTCTATCCTTTTTGTACTTCTCTATGATTTGCAGAGGTATATCCAATAACCTGATACGGGAGATTGTACCTGTCTTTTTTCGTGCCATGACAATCCATTGCTTCCCGTCCTCTGTTGTAACAAGTTCCTTTTTAGTCAATCTCCGTATGTCGACAAATGCCAATCCGCAGAAAGAGGAAAAAACAAACAAGTCACGAATAAGTGTGCGGTTCGGGGAGTCAAATGTAGCGTTCATTATCTTTTGCAATTCTTCGCTCGTTAAAGTACGGTGTTCACTCTGTCCCCGTTCAGGTTTATACTCCGTAAATGGGTCACGAGTAATAAATCCTTTGTTAAGAGCAATGCGGACTATTTTTCTGAATGGGATAATATAACCTAATATAGTATTCGGTTTCATCTTCAAATCCACCCGTAAATAAAAATCGTATGCTTCTATAAAAGAGAATGTGAGTTGATTAAATGACATATCCCGAACATGGTATTTCTTTTGCAGAAAGTCAGCCAAATGACTGTAAGCTTTACAATAGCCCTTGTAGGTTCTTTTCACCCTGTCTATTCCGACACGTTTACCATAGACCTCGTTGTGTTCCGCAAATACTTTTAGCAGGGTTTCATGTGTGGAGGCGATACCTTGAAATGCGTTTTTCAGTTCTTCGGCTGTTACGCTCCCCCGATTAGTTAGATACTCTTTGTAACGGGCATGAATGCTTAGATTGATTTTATCAATCTGACGGTTTACTTGTAAAGCGTGGTTGCTTTTTCCTGTCATTCGTCCCGCTTTGGCATCCCATTTTGATGGCTCGGCTTCTACCTTTGCCGAAAACTGAGCCATCGACCTACCGATGGTAATGCGCCCCATTACGGAACATAGTCCGCTGGCATTTACTTGGTTCTTTTTGAGGTAGAATAACACCTTTAATCCTTCTTTCATACGCTCACTTTTAATTAGTTACAAAATTATTGTTTAAGTGAGTTACTTGAAGAATGGAAGCCACAGCCAAAGATAACCATCTATAGACGAATGAAGAAACGCTTCTTTCGGTTCTGTCAATCAGCCATAAAATCCATTGTTTTGCCTTATTGCTCCTGATGAAAAGTAGGTAATGACTTGGTAACGGAACGGTGACTATTTCTGTCTGTTCTTGGCATTTTACCCTGTCTTACCATTATGCCACCAAAAGACATAAAGTACTAATCAATAAATAGTTGCTTCGTTTGTCGTTTCCTGTCCTATCAACTATTGATGTTTATTTCCAAAATGCGCAAACTGAAGGGTATCAGGAAATTAATATTGATAGAAGAAGCATGGAAAGCGATTGCATCAGCGAACATGGCGGATTACATAAAATATTTATACAAAACCGTTAGAAAGTATTTCGGCGAAGCGATTGTAGTCACACAGGAAGTGGAAGATATTATATCTTCCCCCATTGTAAAAGAGAGTATTATAAACAATTCTGATTGTAAGATACTGCTCGACCAAAGGAAGTATCTTAATAAATTTGATAGCATACAGAACCTTTTGGGACTGACCGACAAAGAACGTTCACAGGTGTTTTCCATCAACCTTGCCAACCATCCGAACCGGAAATATAAGGAAGTTTGGATAGGCTTAGGCGGTACACAATCAGCCGTATATGCTACCGAAGTAAGTTTGGAAGAATATTTTACATACACCACCGAAGAAACGGAAAAGATGGAACTTTTTGCCTTGTCCGAAAAGTTAGGCGGTAATCTCGAACTGGCTATCAAACGGCTTGCCGAAAGCAAGCGCAATCCTGAAAAATAATCAATTAACAATTAAAAAATCATTCAGTATGAAACATTTAAAATTCCTGTTTCCGGTGCTGTTATGCACCTTGTTACTGGGGCTTTCTTCCTGTAAGGAAACGAACACCGACCGTCTTAGGGCGATGCGTGGTGACTGGGAAAGCGTGAAAAACCGTCCTGCGTTCTCTCTCTTTGAGGAAAACGGGCATTATAGTGTAACGACCTATCGAAAGACCTACCGGGGGACTATCCAAACGGAAACCTATCAGATTTCAGAACAGGACGGAAACCTGTTCATCGAAACAGGGCTTTCCGTCCTGCTGACCTACGACAAGGAGAACGACCGGATTCTGCTTTCACCCGGCGGAGAATACAAACGAAGTAACCAACCCATAAAGAAGTAAGCGTATGAGAATAAAGATTATAATGCTGCTTGTAATAGGCAGTTTGTTTGCTGTTCGGGCAAACGCACAATGGGTGGTGAGTGACCCCGGCAACTTGGCGCAAGGGATTATCAATGCGTCAAAGAATATCGTGCAGACATCCTCCACTGCACAGAACATGATAAAGAATTTTCAGGAAACCGTAAAGATTTACCAACAGGGTAAAGAATACTACGACAGACTTAAATCCGTGCATAATCTTGTCAAAGATGCCCGAAAGGTGCAAAAGTCTATCCTGCTTATCGGGGAGATTTCCGATATATACGTGAACAGTTTTCAGAAGATGCTTTCGGATGAAAATTATACACCGGACGAGCTTTCGGCGATTGCCTACGGATATACCCAACTGTTGCAGGAAAGTTCCGATGTGCTGGAAGAAATGAAAAGCGTGGTGAACATCAACGGGCTTTCCATGTCGGACAAGGAACGGATGGACGTTATCGACCGGACGTATAACGCCATCAAAAACTACCGGGATTTGGTGAGCTACTATACCCGTAAGAATATTTCCGTTTCCTACCTGCGAGCGAAAAAGAAAAAGGACACCGACCGGGTGATGGCTTTGTACGGCTCGGCGGATGAACGTTACTGGTAACTTCTAAAAATAAGTAGTATGTTATTAGCAATCGAATTTGACAACCTGCATCAGATTTTACGAAGTCTGTACACGGACATGATGCCGTTATGCGGGAACATGGCGGGGGTAGCCAAAGGAATAGCGGGACTGGGCGCATTATTTTATGTGGCTGCCAAAATATGGCAGTCGCTCGCCAGTGCCGAACCGATAGACGTTTATCCTTTGCTCCGTCCCTTTGTGATTGGCTTCTGTATTATGTTCTTTCCCACGTTCGTACTGGGTACGATTAACAGCGTGATGTCGCCAGTAGTCAAGGGGTGCAACAATATGCTCGAAACGCAAACTTTCGATATGAACGCCTACCGGGAACAAAAGGACAAACTGGAATATGAAGCGATGGTGCGCAATCCGGAAACGGCTTACCTTGTTTCGGATGAAGCATTTGATAAACAGATTGACGAATTGGGATGGTCTGCCAAAGATATTGCCACAATGGGCGGTATGTACATGGATAGGGCAGCCCACAATATCAAGCAATCCGTCCGAGACTGGTTCAGGGAATTGTTGGAACTGCTCTTTCAATCGGCAGCCCTTGTGATAGACACTATCCGAACCTTTTTCTTGATTGTCCTTTCCATACTGGGTCCGATAGCCTTTGCCATCAGTGTATATGATGGCTTTCAGGCGACACTGACCCAATGGATAACAAGGTATATTTCCGTTTACCTATGGCTACCTGTTTCAGACCTGTTCAGTTCCATACTTGCCCGAATACAGGTGCTTATGTTGCAGAAAGATATTCAGGAGCTATCAGACCCCAATTTTGTACCCGATAGCAGCAATTCAGTGTACATAATTTTTATGATAATCGGTATCATCGGTTACTTCACCATCCCCACCGTATCGAACTGGATTATTCAGGCGGGGGGAATGGGCAACATGAGCCGGAATATAAACAGTGCAGCCAATAAAACGGGCAGTGGCGTTGGTGCGGTAGCCGGAGCAGCCACCGGAAACGCTGGCGGCAGGGTCGGCGGTAAACTAATCAAAGGTAATCAATAATTAAAAATCAAGATGGAATTTAAAAGTTTAAAGAACATTGAAACCAGTTTCAAACAGATACGTCTTTTCGGGATTGTGTTTGTCGTTATGTGTACCCTGATAACAGGGTATGCCGTTTGGAACTCCTACACATTTGCCGAAACGCAACGACAGAAAATTTATGTACTGGACGGTGGCAAATCGTTGATGCTTGCGCTTTCGCAAGACCTGACACAAAACCGTCCAGTCGAAGCAAGGGAACACGTGAAGCGTTTTCACGAACTGTTTTTCACATTGTCACCGGATAAGAACGCTATCGAAAGCAATATCAAGCGGTCGCTGTTCCTCGCCGATAAGAGCGCATTTAATTATTACCGTGACCTCTCGGAAAAGGGATATTACAACCGTATCATTTCAGGCAATATCAGCCAGACCATACAGATAGACAGCGTTTCATGCAATTTCGATGTGTACCCGTATGCGGTGGCTACCTATGCCCGCCAAATGATTATCCGTGAAAGCAGCATGACGGAAAGAAGCCTTGTCACCCGTTGCCGGTTATTGAACGCCGTAAGAAGTGATAATAACCCGCACGGCTTTATGATGGAAAGTTTCGAGATAACGGAAAACAAGGATTTGAACACCATAAAGCGGTAAGCCATGATACGGAAAATTCTCTCTCCGGTGAATCAGGCAATTACCCATGTGCAGGACTGGGCGGATGAAAAACTCCGCCGCCTGTGCGGGCGAATGACACCGGAAATAAGGCTGGCGGTAATCTTGCTTATGCTCCTGTTCTTCGGCGGGCTATCCATCTACTTTACGGTATCATCCATTTACCGGATAGGAAAAGAGAATGGCGAAACCATACGGATAGAACACATCAGGCAGTTGCAGTTACAAAGTAAAGACAGTACGAACATTTTTAATCAGTCAGACAATGGAAGAAAAAGAAGTGAAGAATGAAGTTCCCGCACCGGAAACGGACAGGAAGAAAGAACCTGAAAAACAGGTAAAGAAAAAAAAGGAACTGACCCCGCAGCAGATACAGCAACGAAAGAAGATGCTGGTTTATCCGATTATGGGACTGGTTTTCTTGGGGGCTATGTACCTGATTTTTGCACCGTCCGAAAAGGACGAAGCAAAGGTGGAAAACGTGGGCGGATTTAACGCCGATATTCCGCAACCCAAAGGGGACGGGATAATCAGCGATAAAAAGACCGCTTACGAACAGGAACAAATGGAGAACAAACAGGCGGACAAGATGCGCTCCTTACAGGATTTTGCATTTTCGCTCGGAGAGGAAAGCGGGAACGGGGAAGATTTGACCCTGATAGATGATGCTCCGGCGGAAAAGCCGAAAACCAATGTAATAGACTTCGGGGCGGGTGCGCCGAACAATAGCCGTTCCTCTATCCAGTCTTCGGCGGCGGCTTACCGGGACATGAACCGACAGTTAGGCAGTTTCTACGAAACGCCGAAAGAGGACAAGGAAAAAGAGGAACTCAAACGGCAGGTGGAAGAACTTACTGCCCGGCTCGATGCCAAAGAAAACGGTGCGGGCAGCATGGATGAACAGGTGGCTCTTATGGAAAAGTCATACGAACTGGCGGCAAAATACATGAACGGACAGAACGGGCAAAGTTCACAGCCGGGACAGATTACACAGGTTACGCCATCCGCACCCGTTCAGGAGAAAGGAAGTGCCACACCTGTAAAATCGGTATCAGACAGGACGGTTTCAGGATTGCAGCAACCTATGAGCAACAGTGAATTTATAGCCGAATACAGCAAGCCACGCAATTACGGGTTTAATACGGCGGTCGGCAGCAGCTATTCGATGGGAAAGAACACTATCCGTGCGTGTGTGCATAACGACCAAACACTTACGGACGGGCAGACCGTCAAACTGCGGCTGTTAGAACCGTTGCAAGCGGGGAACGTGATTGTCCCCAAAAACAGCCTTGTATCGGGAAGTGCCAAAGTGCAGGGGGAACGGCTCGACATACTGGTGTCCTCGCTCGAATATGCGGGTAACATCATTCCGGTGGAACTTGCCGTTTACGACAGTGACGGGCAAAAGGGGCTTTCCGTCCCCTCGTCACTGGAACAGGAAGCGGCAAAAGAAGCGATGGCAAACATTGGTGCGGGACTGGGTACGAGCATTTCATTTGCGCAAAGTGCCGGGCAGCAGGTCGCAATGGATATTACAAGGGGCTTGATGCAGGGCGGTTCACAATACCTTGCCAAGAAGTTCAGAACAGTAAAGGTACACCTAAAAGCGAACTATCAGGTGATGCTTTACGCCAAACAACAGTAATTTATTTATCAACCATAAAAATTTCAATCCAAAATGAAAAAGTTAATTATCATGTTTGCCCTGCTTTTGGGCGTGGTTTCAATGAAAGCACAAAGTAATGATTTGTATCAGGGCATTACAAAGAAGCTGCCTTACCGCCAAATAGTGACACCTTATGGCGTACAGGTGACATTCGCCAAAACGGTACACCTTATTTTCCCGTCTGCCGTTAAGTACGTGGACTTAGGCAGTAACTACATCATTGCCGGAAAAGCGGACGGGGCGGAAAATGTTGTCAGGGTCAAGGCTACGACAGAGGGCTTTCCCGGTGAAACCAATTTCAGCGTGATTTGTGAGGATGGCAGCTTTTACAGTTTCAATGCAAAATACGCACACGAACCGGAAATGCTGAACATCGAAATGAAAGACTTCTTGGAGAATGAGGACACAACGGATTTCAGCCATACCCGGATGAACATCTATTTCCGTGAACTGGGTAACGAAAGTCCGCTTTTGGTAAAGCTGATTATGCAGTCCATCTACAAGAACAATGACCGGGAAATAAAGCATTTGGGATGCAAGCGTTTCGGGGTGCAGTTTTTGGTAAAGGGTATTTATTCGCATAACGGGCTTTTTTACTTCCACACACAAACAAAGAATAGTTCAAACGTGCCGTTTGATACCGATTTTATCCGCTTCAAAATTGTGGATAAAAAGGTAGCCAAAAGAACGGCTATTCAGGAAACCGTTATTGACCCAGTACGGAGCTATAACGAGATACTGGTTATCGGTGGCAAAAGTACTGTCCGCACCGTGTACACCGTCCCACAGTTCACTATCCCTGACGATAAGATATTAGTTATCGAACTGGTGGAAAAGAACGGGGGCAGACACCAAACCATCCAGGTGGAGAACTCCGACATCGTGGCGGCAAAAGTGATTAACGAACTTAAAATCAAATGAACATGAAAAGGATATGCTGTATTATATCCCTTTTTGTGCTGTGCCTGACTTTCAACCAGGCACACGCACAAAGATGTCTGCCGGGAATGAAAGGCTTGCAGGTTACGGGCGGCATGGCGGACGGCGTTCACTGGAACAGTAAAAGTGATTTCGCCTATTACTTTGGGACTGCCATGAGTACCTATATTAAAAACGGGAACAGGTGGGTTATCGGCGGGGAATACCTCGAAAAGCATTACCCCTATAAGGATTTGCAAATACCAGTCAGCCAGTTTACAGGTGAGGGCGGTTACTATCTGAATTTCCTTTCAGACAGGAAGAAAACCTTTTTTCTCTCGCTGGGTCTATCTGCCCTTGCCGGGTATGAAACAAGTAACTGGGGTAACAAGCTGCTGCCCGATGGTTCGACCCTGACCGATAAGGACGGTTTTGTCTATGGCGGTGCGCTGACGCTGGAACTGGAAAGTTACATTACTGACCGGGTGGTGTTCCTGATTAACGCACGGGAAAAATGCCTGTTCGGTTCTTCAGTCGGAAAGTTCCACACACAGTTTGGCGTGGGGTTGAAATTTATAATGTGATAAACTAACCTATTATATATAATGTATATGAGAAATGTAATTTATAAGATGCTAACAGGGTGCTACATGGTGGCTGCCTTGTTATTGGTGGGTGCGTGTAGTGACAACGTGGATATACAGCAGTCTTACCCGTTCAGTATCGAAACGATGCCAGTGCCGAAAAAATTAAAGGTGGGTGAAACGGCGGAAATACGCTGCCAGCTTCACCGGGACGGACGGTTTGAGGAAACAAAGTATTTCATCCGCTATTTCCAGCAGGACGGGGCGGGAACGCTGAAAATGTCCGATGGGACGGTTTTACTGCCGAATGACCTGTACCCGCTTCCGGATGAAACATTCCGGCTTTACTATACTTCCGCATCCACCGACCAGCAAACGGTAGATGTGTATTTTCAGGATAGCTTCAGGCAGTTGGAACAACTGAAGTTTTCATTCAATAATGACAATAACAAGGAAGAAGAAAACAAATAAAATAAAAAGAGTATGGTTAAAATAGAATTGGATATAAACGGTATTTCATTCTTTGTAAATACCACATGGAAAACAGATGCAGTTCCGGCAGTCGGTGACATCGTGATAGTGGATAAAGATAGTATTTCCCTATTTGACCGGGTGGAATTAAGAAAAACACCGTCCAATCAGGCTTTCAAATGGGCGGATGAAGAAGATGATGCACCCGTGCTGGAATGGTTCGATTATGACAATGAAATGGTTGTCAAAAAACGGACGTGGAAATTTGATGCCGAAGATGAAGAAATGATATGTGTTCTAAATGTTTCCTTTCTGCACCATGAGGAATAACAGTGCATTATCTTTATGGTATGTAATATCTTCGTGGCTTTGATTGCCTTTTACCTGCTGGCTGGTGCTGGTATGAAATGAAACACGCTCCAACCGATAAAGAACTATGGGGCGAAAAATTGGAATGATACGTAAATAGTTGTAGTATAGAAATTAATCCGTTGAATACTTTTTCAACGGATTAATTATTTAGATATGACAAAATATGATTATATTTGCCAAAAACAATATAATTATGAGAACGATATTGGCAGTGCTTAAATATATAAGCATTATTGTTGGTTTCATTGGTCTAATTCTATGTGGATGTATTATATTCCATAAAGCTTATTTTAATACATCGTTTAGCATAGATACTAATCTTGCTTCTCAATTTGGAGATTTCTTTGGGGGATTTATAGGGACACTTTTTAGCATATTAAGCGTTATTCTCCTTATTTATACTATCGTAAATCAAAGTTTGGAAAGCAGAAAAAGTGCTATTACAAACAATTTCTTCAAAATGATAGATTATCACAACCTTAACGTTGAACAAATCAATATAACAAACATTGATACAACAAAGACTGACAAAGAACAAGGACGTAGAGCTTTTGTAATTTATAAAATTCAAATCAAAAGACTTATACAAGCTGTTCGAGATATAAATCAACAAAACGATTTACATTTAAGTCCTAATGATATAATAGATATTTCATATATGATTTTTTATTATGGTTTAGCTCCAACTTGGAGTTCATTCATTCAAGAAAAATTAAGTAAGTATGAGTGTAATGAAATTATAATTCAAAAATTGTTAACTAAAATAGAAGCCAATCAAGAATTAAAAATAGGAAGAACCAATCAAACGGCTCTAAGTACTTACTTTAGAAATATGTATAATGCTATTAAATTAGTAGATAGTGCAAAAGAATTATCTAAAACAGAAAAAGAGGAATTAATTAAAATATACCGTGCCCAGTTGTCCAACCCTGAACTATATGTACTGTTTTTTAACCTGACTTCTCGTTTTGGAAAAAAGTGGCAAGAGAAAGGGTATATAACAAAATATGACTTTCTTAAAAATATTCCAAAAGATTATTTAGACGGATATAATCCGAAAGATTATTTTAATTTTACGTATGAATATGAAGAGATATAATCTAATAACTATTTGATAGATTTATAGACCATCCATTGGGAAGCATCTCAGTGGGTGGTCTTTTTATAAGGAACAGTATCTTTCTTTGCCCGCTTCAGCTCACAGAAAGAAAGTAGCGGCGGCATTTGCCGCCGTTCTTCATTAACAGGTTACAATGTTCTTGACGGGCGTGTTATGTTCCAACCACTCTTTTACACATTCCATGTTATATTCACTTGTTATCACTGCCTTATCTGTGCCTATGGGAGTGAAACGGGTACTTTCGTAGCTGTCTATCCATCCTTTCAGGGAGCAGACACCCCATGTTTTCGCATCCTCAAAAATGCCGTTCAGCGTGTCGATGGAGTCGCCGAAAGTAACTATCATTGCATCGAATGTCGTTTTATCCGGCAACAGTTCCAAATACTTCAAAGAGCCGGAATCGTCCGCCTTACGTCCGAAAGACCAGTCATAGGAATAAAATTCATCACCCCACTGGTGCGGCGTGTCGAAACGTACTTTCACGCTGACCGTATATTTATCCTCTGTGGTGTCCTCGATAACACCCGTTACCAGTAAGCCCGTAAATATGCACTTGCAACGTCTGCCGATAATCTTGTTATTTACTTCTGTCGTTTTCATAAATGTACTTATTTTTATCGTTATTGTTTCTTTTCTTTTTTCGCTATCCATCCCGCTGTTTACGGCATTTGTCAAGAGTTTTAGCTACTGTGCTGAACAGTTCCATATCTGTATGGCGATAATCATACTGGAAATAAATCTGTCCCCTGAATGCGCCTAAACAGCATTTTACATATTTTTCCTCTCCCGGTGTTTGGGTAATGCTTACCCCGCTTTTGTTTAAAGTTTCCATATCGTTATAATTTATAATGAGTTATCAGATAATCAAAAGTGAAAGCAGCACAATGAAAATAATCACCATACAAAACAGGTAAACGGCAGAGATAAACAATCGGAGAACGAACCGGACTATATAAAAGCCTATGATTAGGACTATCCACATTCCGGCGGTGCTGGTGGCTGCCTGATAGATGATAAAAACAAGTATTACCCACTTTAAAACAGTCTTTATGTTACTATATATTTTCATTGTCTTAGTGTGTTGCTCCACCCGGTTAGTAATCAGGCACAACGGAAAACAAAACCGTTATCCATCCAGTAATCAGTCATAAACAGGTCACGGGCAAAAGCGGAATAATCAAAGTAGGTCTTTGCGAACTCCGGCAGGTCGTAACATTCCTCTACGATTTCATAGGCGTAATCTTCCTCGTCTTTATATTCTCCCTGATATTCATCCTCAAAGGAAGAAACAAGGTCGTCCGCATCTTCTTCGCTTATATCGCTGTTGTGATGGTCGCACCATACAAAAAATGCTTCCTGCTCGGTTTCGCTTAGTTTTTCGATGGCATCCCGTAGCTCAAAGAACTTATCAGAAAGCCAACTTTCGGAAATCAGGGCTTCGGGTATGTTCTCGATGTCCTGAAACATTAGTTCCGGCTCTTGCTCGTCCTTATGCAGTTCTCGGCACGCTTCTAAAAATTCGTCCTTATCCGAATAGTCGGAAAGGTCTAACCACTTGCCGAAAAGTGACCCACTATTATACTTGTTGTAAGTACCTACATAAACTCTTGCTTCTGATAATGTTACTGTTTCCATGACTTTTGTATTTTAATCGTTTACATCGCTTGTCGCCCACCACATAAATTTTTCCTTTAACTGAATGGGAACATTGTCTTTTCAAAGGTTCGGGAATGGTACAGGGCAAATTATTATTTATGAAATACTACCCGCAGGTGTGGAGATTTCTAAAAAATAATTTGAACAGTAACAGGCACGGATATACCTTTGACAATGTTCCAATCAGTTTTAGGGAAAATTTTTCTCTTGTTTAAGAGGATAGAAGTAAAAGCCTGATGGCTTTTTGTATTGGGTAATGAGAGAATAAAAAAGGGCTTAGATAAGCCCCTCGTCTGTAAAACTGTAATAGCTTTCTTCTGTCAGGATGATATGGTCTAACAGGTGCAAATCCAAGACCTTGCAGGCTTCTTTTATTTTTGAAGTGATTTGTTTGTCCGGCTCGCTCGGACGTAGCTTGCCCGATGGGTGGTTATGTGAGAGGATTATCCCCGAAGCGTGGACTTTCAAGGCTGTTTGCAGGATGATTTTCACGTCCATTACAGTTTCAGCCATGCCGCCTTTAGAGATAAGGGAAACGCCTAAAGCCTTGTTTGCCCGGTTAAGGAACATTACATAACTTTCTTCGTGGTGTTCCATACATTCCGCATAGAACGGTTTCAGGTAAGAGTAGGATGTTTCGGATGAGAGTATTTTTATTCTTTCGGATGCTTTTACATTGTCTTTATAAGAGATAGTGATTTCCGGCATGGTAAATTCTGTTGTTTTCATAACACTTGAATTTTAAATTAAACAATAAGAAATTTTGCCGGACACCCACAGTTTGGCGGGGACTTCAACCATATCTTTTCAAAAAATACGACCCGTAGGTGTGGAGATTTTTTAGAAAACCGGAACGGCTCGGATTTGGTACTTGTCCCTGCCGGGCTGTAACTTTGCTAAAATTTGTGATTGAGATACATTACTTTAGGGAACTGAAAAAGGGGTATCACTGGTGACACCCCTTAGACAACCGAATACCTTAAACCGTTATTCGTCATAGGTTCTATATCCTATCGGCTTGCGTGGCTTCGATTCGGGCTTGCTTAATAACTGGGTAAGTGCTTGGTATATCTCGCTGAATTGTGCATCCGTACTTTCTTCCAGTTCTTCAATGCGCTTTAATAGTTCCTGATAACCTATTATCATTTGACGTAAGGCTACAAATGCCCGCATGATGGAAATATTCACCTGTATGGCAATAGGGCTGCGTAGCACACCGGACAAGGCGGCTACTCCCTCTTGCGTGAAAACATAGGGCAAATATTTAGTATGTTTACCACGTTTTGAACTGGTTTCTTCTTCCGTTTCATCGGGATTATTCTTTAAGGTCACAATTTGTGACCTTAAACATTCCACTTCTTCCTTTGTCAGTTCAAACATAAAATCACTTGGAAAACGTTCAATATTACGTTTGACAGCCTGTTTCAAGGCTTTTGTTTCCACCTGATAAAGTGCCGCAAGGTCACTATCGAGCATAACCCGGCAACCTCTGATTTCATAAATCTTGCTCTGAATGATTTGTAAGTCCATAATGTTATTATTTAATGGTGAGTAATAAAAGCATAGGGGGCTTATCACAACTTGTGACAAGTCCCCTATACTACTATTTCATTGATACTTCTTTGTAGATTTTTTCAATGCCGACAAACTTCTTGTCAAGCCCCTGCATATCGTTACTGATTTTATTATTGGTAATGCGGGCGTATATTTGTGTCGTCTCTATATTGGTGTGTCCCAACATCTTGCTGACTGTTTCAATGGGTACACCTTTGGCAAGCGTGGTTGTCGTGGCAAATGTATGCCTTGCAAGATGAAATGTCAAGTTCTTTTTAATCCCATACACGTCCGCTATTTCTTTCAAATACGCATTAAGTTTTTGATTGCTGATAATGGGAAGTACCTTTCCGTCCGGCAATTTACCTTTGTACTTTTCCAATATCATTTTAGGAATATCCAGCAAAGGAACATTCACATCTGTATTTGTTTTTTGGCGTTTCGTAATTATCCATAAATTACCGTCAAAGGACTTGCGGATATTATCTTCCTTTAAGTTTGCAACATCTACATAAGCCAAACCACTGAAACAGGAAAAGATAAAAACATCACGCACCTGTTCCAACCGTTCAGAAACCATCTTCTTTTTGAGGATTATCTTTATTTCATCTTCTGACAAATAACCTCTATCCACTTTTTCCAAACGTATTTTATAGTTGGCGAACGGGTCGCCTACCAAGATGCCGTTATTACGGGCTATCAGGATAATGCGCTTGAAGAACTGCATGAACTTGGCAGTCGTATTATACCCACATTTACAGGTGGTACGCAAATATAACTCGAAGTCAGTAATGAACATCGGGGTTATTTCCTTTATAGAAATATCCGACAGGTTATATTTGCTTTGGATGAACTCGGTAAGATGGCGGCGGGTCACTTCATATTTGCGATAAGTGGCAATCGTTTTGGATATGCCAACCAACTGTTTCACATCGTCATTATGCTTTTGGAAAAGGTTAAGGATGGTATCGTGGTTTTCGCTATGCCCTAAAAATTCATTTTTCACCTTTTCGGCGGTAACATAATTGTCACGCCTTTGCAGTTCATGATAAATAGTATTAAGGGATGCGTTTATATCATCCAGCAATCGGTTGATACGGGTAGCTTCCGCAGAACGTCCGGCGGCTTTGCCTGCCTTACCGTCCCAAAGTTTGGGTTGAACGTCCAGTTTGGAATTAAAACGGCTTGCCACACCATCAATCGTGATGCGGACAAAAATAGGGTAACTGCCATTGATTTTTTGCTTGTCCTTTTTCACAAAGAAAAGAACGGAAAATGTACTCTTCATAAACTCACTTTTTTTGGTTACAAAACTACGGTAATTAACTCAAAATGAAGTTTATACAGGTTCGCCAAATAGCGACAGAAGTTCGCCAATTTCGGACTAAGTGTACCCCTTTTAGACTTTCGGTTGTCGGGGGTACGAGTTAGGTTACCAACTTTGTCTTTTAGGGGCTAAATGATGTCCGGTAGGGCAGACATAAGGGGATAAAAAAGTCCCACAAATCGTTGAATTTGTGGGACTTGGCTGCTTACTGTCCGGTATTGTCCGGTTAGTTCAGCGGAGAGACAGGGATTCGAACCCCGGGTACCTCGCGGTACAACGGTTTTCAA
>OGCQ01001778.1_pt1 | contig 24473 bp, 17 predicted proteins | sample 1570161 | NCBI WGS metagenome assembly OGCQ01 (sample SAMEA4384402, study PRJEB24528) | human gut metagenome
TCATGGCGAATCGGGAAGCAAGAACCGTAGTTTTGGAAAAGACGGTGCGGATAAAGTGATCGAAGTACCCTGCGGAACGGTAGTGTATAACGCCGAAACCGGAGAATACCTTTGCGATGTGACGGACGACGGACAGGAAGTGATCTTGCTGAAAGGCGGTCGTGGCGGTCAGGGCAACAGTCATTTCAAGACGGCTACCCGTCAGGCTCCGCGCTTTGCGCAGCCGGGCGAACCGATGCAGGAAATGACGGTGATCATGGAGCTGAAACTGTTGGCAGATGTAGGACTGGTAGGTTTCCCGAATGCGGGAAAGTCTACGTTACTTTCTGCTATTTCGGCTGCGAAACCGAAGATTGCCGATTACCCGTTTACGACACTCGAACCGAATTTGGGAATTGTTTCCTATCGCGATGGAAAGTCATTCGTGATGGCGGACATACCGGGTATCATCGAGGGAGCCAGTCAGGGAAAAGGATTGGGACTGCGGTTTCTGCGTCATATCGAGCGTAACTCGTTGCTGTTGTTTATGGTTCCGGCGGATAGCGATGATATCCGTAAGGAGTATGAAGTATTGCTGAATGAGTTGCGTACGTTCAATCCCGAAATGCTGGACAAACAACGTGTGCTGGCTATCACGAAGAGCGATATGCTCGATCAGGAGCTGATGGACGAGATTGAACCGACATTGCCCGAGGGTGTTCCGCATATATTCATTTCTTCTGTTTCCGGTTTGGGAATCTCAGTGTTGAAAGACATTCTGTGGGAGGAACTGAACAAGGAAAGTAATAAGATAGAAGACATTGTTCACCGTCCGAAAGACGTGACCCGTCTGCAGCAGGAACTCAAAGATATGGGCGAGGATGAAGAACTCGACTATGAATATGAGGAAGACGCTGACGACGACGATGATGATCTCGACTATGAATACGAAGAAGAGGATTGGGAGGAAAAATGATTTCAATCACAAGAGATAAAAGAATGTTGGGATATGAGTCGTTAAGCTCATACTCCAACATTTCTCATTTTGTAACTACCCGGCAGGGAGGATGCAGCGAGGGAAATTATGCGTCATTCAACTGTACGCCTTACAGTGGCGACGAGGCGGAAAAGGTCCGGAGGAATCAGACGCTTCTGATGGAAGGAATGTCGCAGACACCCGAAGAACTGGTGATTCCTGTGCAGACTCATGAGACGAATTGCCTGCTGATCGGCGATGCTTATTTATCGGCTTCGTCTCAACAACGGCAGGAGATGTTACATGGAGTAGATGCATTGATTACCCGTGAGCCGGGATATTGTCTTTGTATTTCTACTGCGGATTGTGTACCCGTGTTGGTATATGATAAGAAACATGGTGCCATAGCCGCCATTCATGCCGGATGGAGAGGGACGGTAGCGTACATCGTACGTGATACTTTGTTGAGGATGGAAAAGGAGTTTGGCACAAGTGGAGAAGATGTGGTGGCCTGTATCGGTCCGAGTATCTCATTGGCTTCTTTTGAAGTGGGTGAGGAAGTGTACGAAGCATTTCAGAAGAATGGTTTTGATATGCCCCGTATTTCTATCAGGAAAGAGGAAACCGGAATACATCATATCGACTTGTGGGAAGCGAACCGAATGCAAATCCTTGCTTTCGGTGTGCCGTCCGAACAGGTGGAGCTTGCCCGGATATGTACTTATATTCATCACGACGAGTTTTTCTCGGCAAGGCGTTTGGGCATTAAGTCCGGACGGATTCTGTCGGGGATCATGATTCATAAATAATAGCTTTGAATATAGATTGACATAAATAAGCGCATAGGTTGGAATAGACTTGAACGTAAGTTGATATAAACTTGAATAAAAGTATGTTTGAAATAAAAGTATCTCAGGAAATAAAGAACGCCTGCCCTGTTTTTGCCGGAGCAGCCGTATATGCAGCAGTGAAGAATACTGCTTACTGCGATGGACTTTGGAAAGAAATAAATATTTTCACAGAAGACTTGACTACCACTACCCAAATGGCAGACATTAAGTTGCAACCTGTGATTGCTGCTACCCGTGAGGCTTATAAGCGTTGTGGCAAAGATCCGGGACGTTATCGTCCGTCGGCAGAAGCGCTGCGCCGCCGCCTGATGCGTGGCATCCCTTTGTATCAGATTGATACTTTGGTTGACCTTATCAATCTGGTTTCTCTCCGTACCGGACATTCTATCGGTGGCTTCGATGCGGATAAGATACAGGGTAACCATCTTGAACTTGGCATTGGCAAAGCGGAAGAACCTTTCGAAGGTATCGGTCGGGGCATTTTGAACATTGAAGGATTGCCAGTGTACAGAGATTCTTTTGGAGGAATCGGAACACCGACAAGCGACCACGAACGTACGAAGATGGATATCGGGACTACTCATATTCTCGCGATAGTCAACGGGTATAACGGAAAAGAGGGATTAAAGGAAGCTGCTGAAATGATTCAATCCTTACTGAGGGATTATGCCGGATCGGATGGTGGTGAACTTATCTATTTTGAATAACAAAGAAAGAAATACATGAAGAACATACTTATTTTATTGACAGTCCTGCTTTTACCAACTCTTGCTTATGCGCAAAGTAAATCCTCTTTTTCTTCTATGGAGGTGAATCACGTACGGGTTGCTACTCCCGGACTTTTTGCGAAAAGTAATCATATATATCTGCATTTGGATTCTCTGCAAGAGCATGAATATGCTTTTCCCTTACCGGGAGCCAAAGTTATTTCCGCTTATGGAACTCGCGGAGGACATTCGGGAGCAGATATAAAGACGTGTGCCAAAGATACGATTCGTGCTGCTTTTGATGGAGTCGTACGTATGTCGAAGCCGTATTATGCTTACGGAAATTTGGTTGTAGTCCGTCATGCGAACGGGCTGGAAACGATTTACAGTCATAACTTCAAGAATTTGGTACAGAGCGGAGATACGGTGAAAGCCGGACAACCTATCGGACTGACCGGACGTACTGGCCGTGCTACTACGGAGCATGTGCATTTTGAAACCCGTATTAACGGTCAGCATTTCAATCCGAATCTTATTTTCAATCTGAAGGAGGGTACATTACGAAAGGAATGTATTAAATGTACGAAGAATGGAAATGGGGTAGTGGTGAAGCCACAGGCGAATAATAATCGCGTGGCTCAAAATAAAAAGTGAAAGAACTGAGATGGTCTGAAAAAGACGGAAGGGGGGGGGACTAAAAAGACAATAGTATCTCCCCTTCCCCTCCCTTCGGGAAGGAGGGGTGGCTGAAAGCCGGGGTGGTAGGTAATATAGGGTTGTCTATAATTTGCAGTGAATAAGTGGACTGCGTATTCACCTACCACCTCCCCCTGCGGGTACTCCTCCTTCTCGAAGGAGGAGATTTAAGATACTACCGACTTTTTAGTCACTCCCCAGTTATTGGCAGTCAAATGAAAGCGTTTGCTTATTTCATGATATGTTTGCCATAATTCCATCCTTTGAGGTCGTATAGCTCTGCATCCTTACGAATCCTTTCTTTAAAGTCTTCATAATTCCTTTTTTCCTGTGGTGTCCATCCGGCTTCGGCAACGGCGGCAAGACGTGGTAACATCAGGTATTCGAGAACGGAAGGTTCGGTCACCCATTCGGTCCAGAAGTTGGCTTGTACACCTTTATAATAAGGTTGCAAGGCAGCATCCACGTCTTTAAGCGGCTGATAGTTATAAACGGCCTCCACAGTTTCTGTTCCATGTCCCTGCGACATCGGTTCCGTGGGGAGTTTCGACTGTTTTCTGTTGATGTAATAAGGTATTTGCGGGCTCAGTATGGTATTCATTCCTTGCTTGGCAGCCTGTTTTGCGGCGGCATTAGCTCCGATCCATGCCATAATGGTGATGTCATTGCCAAGCATACTGGTATTTCCGTGAAGCACTTCGTTCCAGAATATAAGTTGGCGTTGTTGATCGGCAGGTTTGGTGGCAATGTAATCTTTTAGTTGTTTGTAGAAATAAATCTGCAAGTCTCTGAAGTTGGAAGAACCTATTTCACTCAGCAGCTTCTTGCATTCCTCATTCTGTTGCCATTTCCTTGTGGGGCATTCGTCACCGCCCAAATGAATATAATTGAATGGGAACAATTCGGTGAGTTCATCGATTACATCTTTGGCAAACTGCATCGCTTTCGGGTTGGCTACGTTGATTACATCAGTAGAAATCCCTTGTCGCAGCCATACTTCATGTTTATCCCTTGGGTCGCACGCCAAGAACTCCGGATAAGCCGCAACGGCTGCTTGCGAATGTCCCGGAATGTCTATTTCGGGAATGATTTCTATAAATTTCTTCTTCGCATATGCTACGATTTCTTTGATATCTTTCTGAGTATAAAAGCCTCCATAACGCTCACCGTCAGGTTTCACGTCACCATAAGCAAGCACTTTGCTGTTTCTCCATGCACCTGTCTCCGTTAGTTTGGGGTATTTCTTTATCTCGATTCTCCAGCCTTGGTCTTCTGTCAGATGCCAGTGGAAACGATTCATTTTGTAGGTGGCCATCATGTCGATCACTCGTTTTATCTCATCTTTACCGAAGAAGTGTCTGCCTTCGTCCAGCATAAAACCTCTCCATTCGAAACGGGGAGCATCTTCAATCTCGACAGATGGGAGACTCCATTGTAAATGGTCGGACGTTGCTACGCCTGCCATTACGTTGCGGGGCATCAGTTGCTTTAGCGTTTGTAGCGCATAATAGAAACCTGCCGGACGGGCGGCTTCAATCCAGACTTGTTCTTTCGAGACGTTCAGCTTATAAGCTTCGGCGGGAAGTTGTGGGTTCAAATCTAAGATAATCTTTGCTTTAGCTTCTTTTTGAGTAGATGAGACCTTGATGCCGGTTGCTTCCTGAAATTCCTTTTTGAATGATTCAAAGACCATACGGATGCTGTCTCCCTGATAAGGAGCGACTTTGGCTTTAAGTTGACTGCCAAACTCAAGGCGTCCGTCTTTTACGGTAAGGTGAGCCGGTTGTGGGGTGAGAGCGATTTCTTGTGCTGTAAGCATCTCATTGCTACATAGTAGCAATAGCAGGGGTAGAAAGTGTTTGATCTTCATGGTAATTGGGGGTATTTAAATAAAAAGTATAACAGCGGACGAAGATAGAAATAATAAATCAGAAAAGTATGTCTTTATGATTATTTTGTTTGCTCTTTTTGATTTGTTTGATCTAGGTTCCTCATAAATTTGCTTAATTTGATAAATTAGTGTTTCTTTGCACCATGATATAAGTCATGATAACTAACCCCCATTTTTACAACTTATGAAAAACAACATGATTTATCTGTTGGGAGCCTGCCTCCTGTGTGCTGTTACTACCTTTGCGCAGAATGTTAGTCTGCAACCCCCTCCTCAACAACTCATTGTTCAAAACAAGACCATCGATCTGCCTGCTGTCTATCAGCTGAATGGCGGGGAAGAAGCCAATCCGCATGCTGTAAAGGTACTGAAAGAACTGCTTTCCGGTAAGCAAAGCAGCAAGAAAGGGATGCTTATTTCTATTGGTGAGAAAGGTGACAAGAGTGTGCGTAAATATAGCCGCCAGATTCCTGACCACAAAGAAGGCTATTACCTGTCTGTGAATGAGAAGGAAATCGTACTGGCCGGAAACGACGAACGAGGAACTTATTACGCTCTGCAAACTTTTGCGCAATTGCTGAAAGACGGAAAGCTGCCCGAAGTAGAAATCAAAGATTACCCTTCTGTACGGTATCGTGGAGTGGTAGAAGGATTTTACGGAACTCCCTGGAGCCATCAGGCACGCCTTAGCCAACTGAAGTTTTACGGTAAAAACAAGATGAACACTTATATATACGGTCCGAAAGATGATCCGTATCATAGTGCTCCCAACTGGCGTTTGCCTTATCCCGACAAAGAAGCTGCCCAGTTGCAGGAATTGGTGGCGGTAGCCAACGAAAACGAAGTTGACTTTGTATGGGCGATCCATCCGGGACAGGATATCAAATGGAATCAGGAAGACCGTGATCTTCTGCTCGCTAAGTTTGAGAAGATGTATCAGCTCGGTGTCCGTTCGTTCGCCGTATTCTTTGATGATATCTCCGGTGAAGGCACTAATCCGCAGAAACAAGCGGAACTGCTGAACTACATTGATGAGAAATTCGCACAGGTAAAACCGGATATAAACCAACTGGTAATGTGCCCTACGGAATACAATAAAAGCTGGTCGAATCCTAATGGTAATTATCTGACCACGCTGGGCGATAAACTCAATCCTTCCATTCAGATCATGTGGACGGGAGACCGTGTCATTTCCGATATTACCCGTGACGGTATTTCGTGGATTAACGAACGAATCAAGCGTCCGGCTTATATCTGGTGGAACTTCCCGGTGTCCGATTATGTGCGCGATCATCTGCTTCTCGGTCCTGTGTATGGCAACGATACTACGATTGCCAAAGAGATGTCGGGCTTTGTAACCAATCCGATGGAACATGCCGAATCGTCAAAGATAGCGATTTATAGTGTGGCAAGTTATGCTTGGAATCCTGCCAAGTATGATACATGGCAGACGTGGAAGGATGCGATCCGTACCATTCTGCCAAGTGCAGCGGAAGAACTTGAATGCTTTGCAATGCACAATTCCGACTTGGGACCTAACGGACACGGATACCGTCGCGAAGAATCTATGGATATCCAACCGGCTGCCGAACGTTTCCTGAAAGCGTTCAAAGAAGGTAAAAATTACGATAAGGCAGATTTCGAGACTCTTCAATATACGTTCGAACGTATGAAAGAATCCGCCGATATCCTGTTGATGAATACGGAGAACAAACCGTTGATTGCGGAAATCACTCCTTGGGTGCATCAGTTTAAACTGACGGCTGAAATGGGAGAAGAAGTGCTGAAGATGGTAGAAGGTCGGAATGAATCTTATTTTCTGCGGAAATACAATCATGTGAAGGCTTTGCAGCAACAGATGTTCTATATCGATCAGACGAGTAATCAGAATCCTTATCAACCGGGAGTAAAGACAGCTACGCGAGTGATAAAACCATTGATTGACCAGACTTTTGCCACAGTGGTGAAATTCTTCAATCAAAAGTTTAATGCTCATCTGGATGCCACTACCGATTATATGCCGCATAAGATGATCAGTAATGTGGAGCAGATCAAGAACCTGCCGTTGCAGGTGAAAGCGAACCGTGTACTCATTTCTCCTGCCAATGAAGTCGTGAAATGGGCAGCAGGAAACAGTGTTGAAATAGAACTGGACGCTATCTATCCGGGAGAGAATATTCAGATAAACTTTGGTAAGGACGCTCCTTGCACATGGGGACGTCTTGAAATTTCTACGGACGGCAAGGAATGGAAAACGATAGATCTGAAACAGAAAGATAGCAGATTGTCGGCCGGTTTGCAGAAGGCTCCTGTGAAGTTTGTCCGCTTCACGAATGTGAGTGATGAAGAACAGCAGGTCTATCTACGCCAATTTGTTCTGACTATAGAGAAGAAATGAAATGATAATAAAACTAGGAAAGGTAATAATGACTACCTTTTCTAGTTTACTGTGTTCTTGTCCATATAACAAGTGACAAATAATATCACTAGAGTGGTTTAATAATGCTTAAAAGGACGATCAGAAACTCTATTCGGGATTTGATATGACGAATAGCTCTTGATATATGTACTTCTACTGTTCTTTCACTAATATTCAATAATTCGGCAATTTCTTTATAACTAAGATTTTCTTTTCTGCTTAAGATGAATATTTCTTGTTGCTTTGGTGGAAGCTCAGTTATTATCTTGTCAATATATTTATTTAATTCTTCAGCCTGCAATTCTTCTTCTATATTGAAGGAGTCAAAATTGGATTGGTTATAGGCGTTTAGAACGGATGTTTTGTAAAAGTTCTCATTAAAAGTTTTCTTCTGGCGATTGAAAATGAGATTTCTGGTGACGATAAATAGAAAGCCTCTGAGATTATCATTTTCTCTTAGTAAAGCACGTGCTTCCCATAACTTTATGAATACTTCCTGCACCACTTCTTTGATATCTTCAGATGAATTGATATATAGTTTACTAAAATTATATACCTGTCCACAATAAACTTTATATAAGTATTCAAAAGCTTCATGGTTATCGGATTTTAGCAATTCAATTGCTTTTTGGTCATTCATCTTAGGGTTAAATCGTGGTTTCGGTAACGAAGATATGAAGAATAATCTAGAAAAGAGGCGTTTCAGGAAAAAAAAATAATAAAATATGGCTATGAGTAAGGGGTGGGTATCGGGTAGATGTATTTAATATATAATACATAACTATAGAGTTTAATTTAAATCTGGAACAGTGAAAGAAAGTTCTCTTGAATTCAATATAATGTATTGTAAGATAAGAATATATTGATTTTGCAAAATCTTTGTGTATAAAACTTTGTATTAATTTTAAATTATAATCATGAAAAAATGTACGTGCGGCAGATGGTATCTGAGGCTTATCGTGTTATTAGTCTTATTTTTCCCTTTGGCATTAAGTGCGGCTCAGGGAAGAGTTTCGGTGAAAGGACAGTCGGTAACTGTGAAGCAAGCCATCAAGATTATCGAGTCTAATTCTAATTTTAAGTTTTTCTTTAACCCGAGTGATATTGATGCGCTTCCCTGTAAGAATCTGAATTGCGAAGGAGAAATCTCAGAGGTTTTGGAAGAGGTGTTTGCCGGTAGTGGTGTCAGTTATGTTATCATGGGAAATGATATCATTCTGAAATTAGAGAAGCAAACAGCAAGTCCGAAACAGAAAAATACTGAGATTGTAGGAGGAGTAGTGGATGCAAGGTCTGGAGAGTCTGTGGTAGGAGCTACTGTACAGGTGAAAGGTGGGAGCAATGGGGTTATAACCGATATAAACGGAAAATTCACGATTAAGGCTGCTCCTGGGAATATCTTGGTTGTTTCTTATATTGGTTATGAAACGAAAGAAGTGAAAATAACTAATGGAAAGGTACTTGTCGTGGAGCTTGTCGAAGATACCAAACAACTGGAAGAAGTGGTTGTAACTGCTTATGGTAGCGGACAAAAGAAGGCTAGTATGGTTGGTTCTGTACAAGCAATCCGTCCGACAGAATTACAGGTTCCTTCAGCTTCCCTTTCCAATTCGTTTGCCGGACGACTGGCTGGTGTGATTGCAGTGCAACGTACCGGACAACCGGGAGCGGACGGATCTGATTTTTATATTCGTGGTATCTCTACGATGAATGGAGCTACCAATCCGTTGATTATTTTAGACGGAGTAGAAATATCTTCAGGTGATCTGGATAATCTGGATCCGGAGATTATTGATGGCTTTTCTATTTTGAAGGATGCTACTGCCACAGCGATGTATGGTACACGTGGTGCTAATGGGGTTATGATTATTACTACCAAGTCCGGACGTAATATAGACAAACCGATTATTAATTTTCGTTTGGAAGGTCAGATAACAACTCCTACAAGTAAACCGAAATTTGTGGATGGTTCCACTTATATGGATTTGTTTAATGAGTCTTTATTGAATAGTGGTTCAACAGAATCAGCTTATAGTGCGGAAACAATTGCGGGAACTCGCGCAGGATTGAATCCCTATGCCTATCCGAATGTAAATTGGTATGATGAACTTTTCAAGGATCAAGCTTTTAATCAGAATATCAATGTTAACATCCGTGGGGGAGGAAGGCGTGTGGACTATTTTTCCAGTGTCACGGTCAACCACGAAACAGGTATGATAAAGAATCGTTCCAAAGATTTTTTCTCTTATAATAATAACATTAATGTGATGCGTTATTCGTTTCAAAATAACATTAATGCATATTTAGGTAAGGATTCACGTCTGTCCTTGCGTTTGAATGTGCAATTAAGGAAGACGAAACAACCCAATATCAGTACTGGTGATTTATTTGCCGGAGCTATCGACACCAGCCCTGTAGAAGCACCGGTTTATTTTCCTGCAGACGGTATTACCACACATATCAAATGGGGGGTTAATGACCGTTTGAAACCCGGGCAGCAACAGAACCCCGTAGCACAGTTGGCATCCGGCTATCAGGACAATTTCCGTAGTACGGTGGTGGCTGCATTAGAATTTGACCAAAAACTGAATTTCATAACGGAAGGACTCCGGTTTAAAGCATTGGCTTCTTTTAAAAATTGGTCGAGCACGACGAATAGTGCTACTGCAGGTTGGAATAAATATCATTTGCAGGATTTCTCGGTAGATGATAATGGAATTTATTCTTTTGTAACCGGACTTCAGAATGAAAGTGGTGGAGAAGTATCTACAGACTTGAAACCGGGTGTTGCGAATTCCGGTGACCGTCGTTTTTATTTTCAGGCAATCATGGATTATAACCGCACTTTTGGAAAACATGATGTGAATGCCATGTTTATTTATAATCAGGATGAATTGGTGACCCAGTTGTTCAGTGGTGATTTGATTGCTGCACTTCCCAAACGTAAACAAGGTATTGCTGCCCGTCTCTCATATGCTTATGACGGGAAATATCTGGCGGAAGTTAATATGGGATATAATGGTTCCGAGAATTTCGCTAAAGGACACCGTTGGGGATTTTTCCCTTCATTGGCAGTAGGATATAATATCAGTGAAGAGAATTTTTTCGAACCTTTGAGGAATATCTTTTCAAATATGAAAATTCGTGCTTCATGGGGACTTGTAGGTAATGACAATATCGGAGGAGCACGTTTTGTCTATCTTCCGATAGTGAATTTGGGTGGTGCAGGGTATACTACCGGACTGGATGGGAATGTTACATATAAAGGTCCTGTATATTCCCGTTATGGTAATCCGGATATAACATGGGAAGTAGGTAAGAAGATCAATGTTGGGTTGGATCTGCAATTATTTAATTCCCTGAATCTGACAATGGACTATTTCCATGAGGATCGTACAGACATCTTCCAGCAGAGAGGCACGATTCCGCAATATCTAGGAACTGCCGGAACGCAGGTGTTCGGGAATCTGGCTGCGATGAAAAACCAAGGATTTGATTTTGCTGCTGATTTTAATAAGAAAATAGGTAAAGATTGGTTTATCAGTTTCAAGGGTACATTCACATATGCTCACAATGAAATTACAGAATACGATGAGTCTCCAAAATATGCTTTCCAATCTAAAATCGGACAAAGTGCAAACATACCCAGCATTATGATTTCGGATGGTCTTTTCAAAGATCTGGATGAAATAAATAATGCCAATCAGCAGATTGGTGGAAACTTAAGTGCCGGTGATATTAAATATGTGAATGTTTCAAAACTTCATGGTTATGGCGACGATATCGTAGATATTTCCGACTGGGTATGGGCGAAACATCCTACTGTTCCGGAGATAGTTTATGGTTTTGGCCCTTCTATACGTTGGAAGAATCTTGATTTCTCGTTCTTCTTTCAGGGAGTTACCAATGTTTCGTTGGTAATGAGTGATTTCCATCCGTTTGGAGATAATAGCCTGCGTAATGTATTGACTTGGATTGCCGATGATCACTGGTCTTCCGACAACCAGAATGTTAAAGCCGCTTATCCACGTTTGACCCGAGATACGAGCGTGAACAATACGAAAGCATCAGATTACTGGTTGCGTGATGCTTCTTTTATAAAGCTGAAGAATGCAGAAATTGGTTATACATTTAAGAATATGCGTTTCTATGTCAGCGGAATGAATCTGGCAACTTTCTCGCCCTTCAAACATTGGGATCCGGAACAAGGGGGAGGAAATGGTTTGAAGTATCCCACGCAACGTGTTTTCAATTTTGGCTTTCAGATGACTATTAATAATAATTGATAATTTGAATAAAATGAAAAAAATATATACCTTTCTGTTATCAGTAATACTTACAGGCTGTTTATTCGGTTCATGCGACTATCTTGATATTGTGCCGAATGAAACGGCTACTGAAGAAGATGCATTTGCTTCGGAACAGGCAGCATTGAATTATTTGTACTCTTGCTATTCTTTTATGCCCGCTTATCAGAATTCTCATACTTTTATCGGATATGCAGGCGATGAAGTGGTAAGCTGCTTTAATGGCGAACCCATTAAACTGTATTTCCAGGGTGGGTATACTTCCGGAAATATAGGTAATGTAGATGCAACGTATAGTAATATGTATAAAGGGATTCGTCAGTGTTATTTATTAAAGAAAAATATAGCCTCGGTACCAGGTTTGTCTCAAGATAAGATAGATGACTATATAAATCAGGCGGATTTTCTGATTGCTTATTGTCATTCGGTCTTGATGCAACATTATGGTCCTGTTATCCTGGTAAAAGAACTTCCAGACATGAATACTTCCTATGAAAAAATGTTGCCTCGCTCTACTTATGACGAATGTGTGGATTGGGTGTCTGAACAATTTAGTATCGTATCGGAAAAATTGCCAACAGAACGTACGGGCTCTTCTTATGGATTGGCAACAAGCGTTGCTGCCAAGGCATTGAGAGCGAGATTGTTGCTTTATGCCGCTTCTCCCTTATTCAATGGAAACTCGGAGTATTACAGTGATTTTACTAATAATGACGGTACCTTATTAATGTCACAGACGTATAGTAAGGAAAAATATAAAGCTGCTGCCGATGCAGCTTTAGAGGCGATAAACTTTGCGGAGAGTCATGGGTACAGACTGTACTATGTAACTGACGATGCTATTGGTACAAGTACTTATCCGTATCCGACAGATGATATTCAGAGACAGCTACGCCTGACTTATGTAGACAAGAATGGGACTAAAGAAGTACTTTGGGCAAATACTCGTCTGGAAGAAATGTACAGCATTCAAAATAAATCGATTCCATACCTCTCTTTTGGTGGAGGATATGGTCCATCGTTGACGATGGTAGAGCGCTTCTATACGGAAAATGGGCTTCCAATAGATCAAGATCCGGAATATGATTATACTAATCGTTTTCAGACTACAATACTGAATGACGATATACGTGGAGAAGGAATAACCTTGAAGCTGAATGATCAGCGTGAGCCGCGTTTCTATGCTTGGATCTCTTTCCATAATGGGTTCTACGAATGTCAGACAGAGAGAGTAGCGGCAGACGGTACTGCAGGGACTACCTATCAGAATAAAATGGACCGTTCGGGAGGTAAAGGCAGAAGATGGCTGACACAATACAAGAAGAATGATAATAGTGGTAAGGTAAATAGAGGAAATAATTTCTCTCCGACTGGTTATCTGAACAAGAAAGGGGTTCATCCGGGATCGGCTGCCCGTAAATCAGATAATGTACCTTCTTTGAGATATCCTCTGCCGATTATTCGTTTAGGTGAGTTATATCTTGACTATGCGGAAGCTTGTGTCGGTTATGGGGATGCGAATTACGTATCTGAAGGTATGAAGAAACTGGATGTGATTCGGCATCGAGCAGGTGTTCCTCCTGTGTTGACTGCCTGGGCGAAAGCAAAGGACCCATTGACAGATTATTCTTCGGTAGGACCTGACGGACGTTTAATGCAAATTGTACGTCAGGAACGTATGATCGAGCTTTATATGGAAACTCATAATTTTTGGGATCTTCGTCGTTGGAAATTAGGTGAAAAGTATTTTAACGTATATCCAAGAGGACTGAACGTGGAAGCTACCACTGATAATGATTTCTTTAAAGATACCAAAATGACAAATCATATCCGTGAATTCCGTACTCCGGCAAATTATTTAATGCCCATCCCTGTAGATCAGGTAAGTAATAATCCGCAGATGGTACAGAATCCTGGTTATTGATGGTTAATCAGAAGCTGGATCTGCTTTATAGTTTTTGGAAGTGGATTCAGCTAGTATAATTATGTAAGTGTCTTATCTTTTGGATATTTATTTCTATCTTTGTGCGAAATGATCCTTAAATATGATACAGAAAATTAAAAATACATTTTGTTGTAAGGGAAACTTCAATAGTGAGTGTATTTATCATATATAACAATTTCAACTTTTAATAATGAATAACAAGCGATACTTCTTTTTATCCGGAATGGCTGCCATAGTAGCATTACCTTCTTTTGCACAAAGCAAAGGAGAGCCTGAGAAACCGATGAATATACTATATATAATGAGTGACGACCATTCATTTCAGACTATCAGCGCATATGATCATCGTTTTATAGAAACTCCCAATATTGACCGTATCGGTAACGAAGGAGTGATTTTTACGAATAGTTTTGTTGCTAACTCTATCAGCGGACCGAGCCGTGCTTGTATGTTAACAGGAAAACATAGTCATAAAAACGGTTTTATAGATAATGCCCATCGGTTTGACGGAAGCCAGCAAACTTTTCCAAAGTTATTGCAGAAGGCTGGTTATCAGACTGCTATTGTTGGGAAATGGCATTTGACTTCCAACCCCACAGGATTCGATTATTGGAATATTCTGGTGGGGCAAGGTAATTATTACAATCCTTATTTTATCGATAATGGCAAGAAAGTGCAGATGGAGGGATATGCAACCAACATTACAACGGACTTAGCTTTGGAATGGCTGGAAAATAAGCGGGAAAAAGACAAACCATTCTGTTTGTTGCTGCACCATAAGGCTCCGCATCGCACATGGATGCCTGATACTTGTGACTTAGGAGCGTTTGATAAGGTGAAGTTTCCATTGCCCGAGAACTTTTACGATAAATATGAAGGTCGCATAGCCGCTTCCGAACAAGAAATGAATATATTTAAGGATATGGACATTGTCTATGATTTGAAGATGGCGGATAAAGAGAACGAGATTCATACGAAAACCGGACTGGAAGGAGTGGGACGTGCCATGTATAATCGTTTGAATCCACAGCAGAAAGCAGCTTGGGACGCTTATTATGATCCTATAATCAAAGATTTTAAAGCCCGTAAGTTAGAGGGAAAAGAACTGGCTGAATGGAAGTATCAACGCTATATGCACGATTATTTGAGTGTGATCCGTTCGGTAGATCGCAATATCGGTCGGGTTTTGAAATATCTGGAAGAGAAAGGACTGCTGGAAAATACATTGGTGGTTTATACTTCCGATCAGGGCTTTTATATGGGCGAACATGGCTGGTTTGATAAGCGTTTTATGTATGAAGAATCATTCCGTACACCGTTATTGGCTCGTTTTCCTCATGGTAAAAAAGGGAAGATAACGCAGATGGTTCAGAATATAGATTACGCCCCGACTTTTCTGGAGTTGGCAGGTGCAGATATTCCGGGTGATATTCAGGGAGTATCTTTATTACCTTTGTTGAAAGGAGAGCGCCCCAAAGACTGGCGTAAGTCTCTTTATTATCATTTCTACGAATATCCGGCGGAACATGCAGTAAAACGTCATTATGGTGTACGTACTGACCGATACAAACTGATTCATTTTTATAATGATATTGATGTATGGGAGTTGTACGACCTAAAGAAAGATCCTCATGAAATGCATAATTTGTTTGGAAAAAAAGGCTATGAAAAAATTACAGAGAATCTGAAGAGGGAGTTGGTCAGACTTCAGACTCAATACGATGATCCAATTGAATCCCAATTAAAAAAATAACATCTTATGAATGCCAAAGAATTTGTAGAAATAGTGAAGAAAATGTTTTCTAAAGGACTTACTCCTTCAGAAAGGATTAAATTGGCTGATGAAGGACCTGTGAGTCGTTTGTTGCTAAGACAATGGGATAGATTCTTTGGCACTTCTATTGAGAATCAAAAGGTTGAAGAGGAGATTTGGACGAACATAACGAATGTGTGCTGGAATCATCAACCTGCAAAGAAGAAGTCGGGGAATTATACTTTGCTTGCTGTTGGTGCATGGTATCTGGTCAATTCTAAATCATCTTTTGAGACAATTGTTCTTGGACCGACCAATGAACGTATGGTATATACTCTTCCAGATAGTTCTGTGGTATGGCTTGCTGCGGGAAGTACACTTTCGTATCAGGAATTTTTCAGGGATGAGCGTAAAGTTATTTTAGAGGGAGAAGGCTCTTTCGACATAAGAAAAACAGTTCGCAGTACTCCTTTTAGAGTGTATTTCAAAGATGCTGTTGTTGAGGTCAAAGGAACTGAGTTCAATATAAAATCGGGTGATAAAGTGGCAGAAATCCTACTTTTTACCGGAAAAATCAATTTTCAGGTTGAAGGACAGGAAGTTGTAGAATTAAAGCCTTCTCAACGTATTATATATCACCATGATACAAAGAAAATAGAAAGTGAAATACTAGATATTGAGGGGTATAACTGGAGAACTGAAGAGTATAACTTTACAGATAAGCCACTGGGCGAGCTGATTAATTTAATCAATATTAAGTATCAAACAAAAGTTCGTTTTGGAAACAGGAAAAATATAAATAATTTGTTTACAGGAACTATTCGTAAGGATGAAGAACTGGAAAGAGTGTTACGAAAAATCTGTATCAGTTTTAATTTGAATACAAAACAGGAGAATGATACCATTGTCTTATATTAAAAATAAGATAATATGGTATTCCTTATTCCAAACTGAAAAAGGGTAGCAACCGCTACCCTTTTTTTGATTTGCGATATTCCCGTGGTGACATTCCCATGATCTTACTGAACAGGCGGGAAAAATAATAAGTATCTTCAATGCCTATTTTATAGCATATCTGATTTATCTTCATATCGGTGGTATCCAGCAACAGGCAGGCCTGCTGTATCTTTAGCAGATTGAAGTAAGTAAGCGGACTGTGTCCCGTTTGCTTTTTGAACAACATGGAGAAGTGCGACGGAGAATATCCGATTTGCGTCGAGATCTCTTCCAGGCTCAGATGTTTCTCCATATTCTCTTACATGTAGTGGATGGCAACGTTCACTATTCCCTCATCTTTTGCTTCATTGGTACCTGCATTACGATATTGCTGGACATAGCGTAATGTTCCCAGATAAAAGTGAAACATCGAAAACGCATAACGCAGGTTCTCGTTGCTATAACCATTTTTGAGTGTATTGAATATCTCTTCAAACAGGTTGATCCGCGTACTGATGCGGGAGTGTTGTTCGGGCTGAATATCCATCGGACGGTTGGCGTCTTTGGCATAGAATGGAGCAAGAATACCTTTGAAGTGTATCCAGTAAATAGTCCATGGCGTCGATTTGTTGGAAGCGTATGAATGCGGGACTCCTGCCGGAAGAATAAAATACTGATTGGCGGAGACGGTATATTCCTGGTCTCCGATCCGGTAAGATCCGGCGCCATCAATACAATAGATAAAGACATATTGATTGATGGGCTCTTTCCGTTCCCGAAAATGATGCTTGGCTTTGGGATAATATCCGATGTCAGTGATATGCAGCATGGAGGTCAGCGGGTCCTCTTCCATCTTATCAACGATGATGCGGGGCAATACTAAGGCTCTTTCCCCGGTAAATCCATCTTTTAGTTTTACCATAGTACATAATTGGTTATTCTGCGCAAATATATAATAATGTATGCGATCTGTCAAATAATACATTAAAAATAAGATTGTCCATCTTTATAAAATGAAATTCTATTTTTTGTGCTTTGGATACGCTCTATCTTTGCAACATCAATTAATCAATCTTCTAATGGTATGAAAAGTTATAATAAAAAGTTTGTCTATTCCATTTGTTTGGTTTCTGCGATGGGCGGTCTGCTCTTTGGGTATGACTGGGTGGTAATCGGAGGAGCGAAACCTTTCTATGAACTCTATTTCGGTATTGCCGATTCGCCGACGATGCAGGGACTGGCTATGAGTGTAGCCCTGCTTGGCTGTCTGATCGGTGCTATGGTAGCCGGTATGATGGCTGACCGCTATGGCAGGAAACCTCTCTTGCTGATTTCCGCATTTATCTTTTTATCTTCCGCATACGCTACCGGTGCATTTTCCGTATTCAGCTGGTTTCTGGCAGCACGCTTTTTGGGAGGCATCGGCATCGGTATCGCTTCGGGGCTGTCTCCGATGTACATTGCCGAAGTAGCTCCTACTTCCATCCGGGGGAAACTGGTATCCCTCAATCAACTGACTATTGTATTAGGAATCCTTGGCGCACAAATAGCCAACTGGCTGATAGCCGAGCCTATACCTGCCGACTTTACGCCTGCCGATATCTGTGCTTCATGGAACGGGCAGATGGGATGGCGCTGGATGTTCTGGGGAGCAGCATTTCCGGCAGCGGTATTTTTGCTGCTCGCCTGTTTTATTCCCGAAAGTCCCCGTTGGCTGGCAATGAAAGGCAAGAGAGAGAAAGCATGGAGTGTGCTTAGCCGGATAGGAGGAAACCGCTATGCGGAGCAGGAACTTCAGATGGTGGAACAAACCTCTGCTTCCAAGTCGGAAGGAGGATTGAAATTATTGTTCAGTCGCCCGTTCCGTAAGGTACTCGTACTGGGTATTATTGTGGCTGTGTTCCAGCAATGGTGCGGTACGAATGTGATTTTCAATTATGCACAGGAGATATTCCAGTCAGCGGGTTATTCGCTGGGTGATGTACTTTTTAATATTGTGGTGACCGGTGTAGCGAATGTGATTTTTACGTTTGGGGCTATCTATACGGTCGAACGTTTGGGGCGCCGTGCTCTGATGCTTTTGGGAGCTGGAGGACTGGCAGGTATTTATCTGGTTCTCGGCACGTGTTACTTTTTTCAGGTCAGCGGTTTCTTTATGGTAGTGCTGGTAGTGTTGGCGATAGCTTGTTATGCCATGTCTCTGGGACCTATCACGTGGGTACTGCTTGCTGAGATATTCCCCAATCGCGTGCGTGGTGTCGCTATGGCAACCTGTACTTTCGCTTTGTGGGTCGGTAGTTTTACGCTTACCTACACATTCCCGTTGCTGAATACTGCATTGGGCAGTTACGGCACCTTCTGGATCTATTCGGCTATTTGCGTCTTAGGCTTCCTTTTCTTCCTGCGTGCATTGCCTGAGACAAAAGGGAAATCACTGGAGACATTGGAGAAAGATCTGATAAAATAAAAAGATATAATTAATAATATCATGGTAAAAGCATGGAGAGAAAAGGTTGTAATTCCTACTTATGAAGTAGGTAAACCGGAAAAGAATCCTATTTTCCTGGAGAAACGTGTCTACCAGGGCAGTAGTGGAGTGGTTTATCCTTATCCTGTCATCGAATCGATGTCCGATGAAAAAGTAGATAAGGAATACGAAGCTATCTTTATTGAAAACGAATACATCAAAGTGATGATTCTGCCCGAGTTAGGCGGTCGTGTACAAATGGCTTATGACAAGATCAGGGAACGTCATTTTATTTATTACAATCACGTGATTAAACCTGCATTAGTAGGGCTGGCAGGTCCGTGGATTTCGGGAGGTATTGAGTTTAACTGGCCTCAGCATCATCGTCCCAGTACTTATATGCCTGTAGATACGACGATTGAAGAAAATGCTGACGGCAGCGTCACTGTATGGGTGAACGAAATGGAACGGATGTTTCATCAGAAAGGGATGGCAGGCTTCACACTCCGTCCGGGACATGCTTTTCTTGAAATAAAAGGGGTGCTCTACAACCGTACCGAAGTGCCGCAAACCTTCCTGTGGTGGGCGAATCCTGCCGTAGCGGTGAACGACTACTATCAGAGCGTATTTCCGCCCGATATCAATGCGGTGTTCGATCATGGAAAGCGTGCCGTATCCAGCTTCCCTATAGCAACGGGTACTTATTATAAGATGGACTATTCTGCCGGAGTAGACATTTCGAACTATAAGAATATCAAAGTTCCGACTTCGTATATGGCTGTCAACTCCCGCTACAACTTTGAGGGTGGTTACGAAAACGACACTTGTGCAGGTATGCTTCATGTGGCAAATCATCATATTTCTCCGGGCAAAAAGCAATGGACATGGGGGAACGGTGATTTCGGCCGTGCATGGGACCGTAATCTGACTGACGAGGACGGACCTTACATCGAACTGATGGCTGGTGTCTATACCGAGAACCAACCGGACTTTACATGGCTGCAACCTTACGAAGAAAAGAGCTTCGTACAGTACTTCCTGCCTTACCGTGAACTGGGAGTGGTGAAGAATGCAAGCAAAGATTTGTTGATGAACATAGAACCGGAAGGTGAAAAGGAGGTACGTTTCAAGATATTCGCAACATCTAAACAGGTAGTTAATGTAGTGCTGAAAGGTGACGATGGAAAAGTGTATTATAGCAGGCAAGTGACCATTACTCCGGAAGAACTATTGAATGAAACGGTAAACGTAGCAGGGGAGAAGTTGAACAAACTGAATCTTGAAATCACCGCAAACGGCAAGGAACTGCTTTACTGGCATGCCGAACCGGACGAAGTAAAACCGATTCCGGATGCCGCCGAAGCTGCTTTATTGCCGGAAGAAATAAAAACAACCGAGCAACTCTATCTGACAGGCTTACATCTGGAACAATACAGACACGCCACCTATAATCCGGTAGACTATTACGAAGAAGCCTTGCGCCGTGACCCGATCGATGTACGTAGCAATAATGCACTCGGATTATGGTATATCCGTAAAGGCCGTTTCCGTAAAGCTGAACAATACTTGCTTACAGCAGTGAAGACCTTGCAGAAGCGCAACCCGAATCCGTATGATGGAGAGCCTATCTATAATCTCGGACTTGCCTTGAAATATCAGGGACGCTATAATGAGGCTTACGACCGTTTCTATAAATCATGCTGGAATGCAGCGTGGCAGGATGCCGGTTATTTTGCCTGCGCTCAGATTGCTACGATGCAAGGACGTCTGGAAGACGCTTTGGACGAAGTGGACCGTTCGCTTATCCGCAACTGGCATAATCATAAAGCACGTGCTCTGAAAACGACCATTCTCCGTCAGATGGGGAAAGCGGAAGAAGCCTTGCAAGTGATTGAAGATTCATTGGCTATTGATAAATTCAACTTCGGTTGCCGTTATGAGAAGTACCTGATAACCAATGCTGCCGAAGACCTGCTTACTTTAAAAGCGATGATGCGTGGCGAAGCTCATAACTATGATGAAATCGCACTCGATTATTGTGCTGCCGGTTGCTGGACAGAAGCCGCTTCTTTGTGGAATGTAGCTATCGCTGAAGGCAGTGTAACACCGATGACTTATTATTACTTGGGTTGGTGTCTTGTTCAAGGTAAGTTATCCGGTGCGGAACAGGCATTTGCCGATGCCGCCGCCGCTTGTCCGGACTATTGTTTCCCTAACCGCCTGGAAGCCATTCTTGCTTTACAATGTGCTATGGAACAAAATCCGAATGATGCGAAAGCACCTTATTATCTGGGTAATTTGTACTACGACAAACGTCAGTACGATTTGGCACTCGAAGCATGGGAAACTTCCGCCGGACTGGACGACAAGTTCCCTACGATATGGCGTAATCTGGCTTTGGCTAACTTTAACAAAAAGGATGAAGAAGCAACAGCCATCGAATATATGGAACGTGCTTTCCAACTCGATACGACCGATGCACGTGTGTTGATGGAATTGGATCAGCTCTATAAACGTGTCCGTCGTCCGCATTCCGAACGTCTGGTGTTCTTGCAGCAATACCCCGAATTGATAGCGCAACGTGACGACCTCGTACTGGAAGAAATCACTTTGCTGAATCAGACAGGCGAGTATGAAAAGGCTAAAACGTTACTTGATGCGCATATCTTCCATCCGTGGGAAGGCGGCGAAGGAAAAGTACCGGGACAATATCAGTTTGCCCGTGTGGAACTGGCGAAGAAAGCACTTGAAGCCGGGAATTACAGTGAAGCTGTCTCGTTGCTGGCAGAGTGTCTTGAATATCCGCATCACTTGGGTGAAGGTAAGTTGCACGGTGCACAGGAAAATGATTTCTATTATTTCATGGGTTGTGCTTATGAAGGTCTGGGGCAGAATGACAAAGCGGTGGAATGCTGGGAACAAGCGATTGTCGGTCCTACCGAACCGGCTGCCGCCATGTACTACAATGATGCAAAACCAGATAAGATTTTCTATCAGGGACTGGCATTGTTGAAACTGAACCGCATGGATGAGGCTAACGGACGCTTCCATAAACTGACAACTTATGGAGAGAAACATCTTTTTGACAAGGTTAAAATGGATTATTTTGCAGTGTCACTACCCGATTTGTTAATATGGGAAGATGACCTGACCATACGAAACGTCATTCACTGCAAATATATGATGGCATTGGGATATTGGGGATTGAACGAAAAAGAGAAATCTGTTCGGTTGCTGAGTGAGGTAGAAAGATTGGATATCAATCATCAGGGTATTCAGGCTTTTCGTAGTCTGATTGGTTAGGAAGTATTGGTTCTTGGTTAGGACCGGCGTACTCTTGTTTCTGTCCGGTGCTAACCAAGTACTTCTTCCTGTTTACGGTACAAATTTGATGCAGACAGGCTTGTCCACCTTTATATCTTTACGTATATCCGTCAGTAATCCTGTATCTGTATCCCTTTCATAAACCTGTATCACATTACTATCCCGACAAGCCACCAGCAAATACTTGCCGTTAGGCGTGATAATGAAATTTCGCGGGTGAATGCCTGTCAGTTGATAACCAACTTTCGTCAGCATACCGTTTTCCGGATGGATACTGAAGATCGCCAGCCCGTCAGCCTTTAGCCGGTTACTTGCATACAGGAATTTGCCGTCCGGACTGATATGAATATCACCACTTCCTTTGGCTCCCACAGTGTCGGCAGCAATTGTCTGAATTTCTTTTAACTCTCCATCGCTATATTCAAACGCAATGACTGTTCCCGATAGTTCATTGATGAGATACGCATAGCTTCCATTCGGTGCAAATGTCAGATGGCGGGGACCCGAACCGGCTTCTACTTTATAAGAGGCGGGACTTCCTTCTTTCAGAAAAACATCTTCATTGTCTGCCTTTGCATTCGGATTAACAATAAATTTGTGTATCTGGTCTGTGCCCAGATCGTCTGCAAATAAGTATTTGCCATCCGGCGTGATGCGGACACAATGCAGATGCGGTTTCTCCTGACGTTCCTTGTCGGCTCCCGAACCTTTGAACTTCACCACCTCAGAAGCGGGGAGAAGTGAACCGTCCTTATCGATCGGGAAGACAGAAATGCTTCCTCCACTGTAATTGGCAGTAACCACATTACTTCCGTTGGTAATGATGTAGCAAGGATCTTCGCCTCCGGTTTTCTGCGTATTCAGCAGTCGGAAAGTTCCTTCCTCCTTATTGAAAGCAAATGCGTTGGCAGCAGCTTGTTCGTTGCTGAATTCGCTGACTGCATAGATGAATTTGCCGTCGGCAGAAGGTACGAGATAAGATGGGTTTTCCACTTCCGCTTCACTGAGTGCGGTTGCGGTTCCGTTTTCTTCATTGAATCGGAAACTATAGAGACCTTTACTGTCTCCCGAAGTGTAAGTACCGACAATCATTGTCAGTTCCTGTTCTGCTTCATGGGAGCCTTCGGTCCGGGAAGCCTTTTTTGATGTACAACTAGATGTGAACATACCGATAATACAGATGGTTGCAAAAGTTTTTAGCATATATAGGTTCTTTTTATTAGATAGCAACTTCCTTAGTCTATACTAATGTATTGTATAATAGATGATTGCAGTTTCCTTGTCGTTCCCTTACGAGGACACGATGGTTTCCCGGCGAGGAAACGGTCGTTTCTCTACGGGGATACTTGCGTTTCTCTACGAGGAAACTGTCGTTTCTTTACTTGAAACGGAAATCTCCCTTACCTGTCCCAGTTATACTCTACTATATAACTGTCGAAATACTCACTTTGAATGACTCCCAGTTCTTTGGCAGTGTTTATAATCCATTGCTGCTCGGCGGGAGTGAGCGCCAGTTTGCCACTGCGTTTCAAGTAGTAGTTTTTACGTCCCAGATATCCGATCATCCGATAGCGGAACGTGTTTGCCACGCGCACTGTGAGTGCATTTATTGTGCACATGAATCCTTTGGCGTAACGCACCTTTTCGTTCGAACAGAAATAGTCACATTTTTCTTTTATGCCCTTTATATGGTTTGGATTCATAATTGGCAGAAAAACTTTGTTTGCAGGGGCGTGTTTTAAAGCTATCTGTCGCAGGCAAGTCGAGGCTTGCGGGCAATTTTCGGCAGCGCACATTCCGAATGTGAAAGGTACTTGAGAATAATCAAATGGTTCTTCCATTGCTTTTTTGAGGTTGATAGTATTTATTATATTCCACAAATGTACGGATAATGTTGGTAAGTTGGAAATAACCGGGCCTACAAATGTTGTATGTTTGGGAGCCAAGTCTGCCTCCGCTCATGATATATCTCTGTATACCGGATAGCATATCATCGGCTAATATTTGCAAATATATGATGGTTAGTAACAAAAGAATATGTATCTTTGTGCCAAAGAAAACAGGATTATTGAAAGGATATGATGCATTATTTATCCCTTATTTGTTTCTTAAATATAAAATATCGATTGTTTTCTTTTGATTTTCAGACCGTTACAAAGTCATGGGGTTGACTGGATTTGACAGCGGGCAGAAATGGTAGGTAAGCATGCAGTGGGTCGGTA